>Ga0123357_10005082_pt1 | contig 15668 bp, 12 predicted proteins | sample TergutEmb28metaG_FD_89873 | JGI IMG/M metagenome (GOLD analysis project Ga0123357, IMG submission 89873) | Embiratermes neotenicus P4 segment gut microbial communities from Petit-Saut dam, French Guiana - Emb289 P4 | ecosystem: Host-associated > Arthropoda: Insects > Digestive system > Gut ... | reverse complement strand
GGGAACGGTGTATTGCCAGTAGAGGGGACTACTTTGAGGGGGACAGTGCTTAAAATGTTGTAAAATGAGCAATAAAGTTTTTATAGCAAAAGTTCGGTCTTTTTTTGAACAAACCTCGTATGTGAATGCATATTAAAAAAACACCCCTAAAATTCATTTTATATATTTGGGCAACAAGAAAATTTTCTGCATTTTTAACATATACTGCATAATCTCTACTTTATTTTCCATAAATATCATTTACTTCCTAATTTTATCTTTTGCTGTCGAAGTAATTCTCATTTCATAAACCACGCACTAAAATTTAAATAGCCACCAGATCAGATAAAGGTTAAATTAATAACGTTTTATTGTAAATACACTGCTCACCTTGTAGAGTTTATGCTGCTCAGAGACAATCAGATTGGCTAGTTGGATGCATTCTGCATACTCTCCCATTTGGTGCATTACAGTGTGAAGCAGCAGCACCACCTGGCACACAAAATGTTTATTCTCAGACATGTCTGACCATCCAAGGTCCTTGGTGGTTCATAAATTTGTATCTTGACTACAGGAGCTCTGTCCTGAGGTCATTCCACGTCAGAATGTCATATAAATACAGGACTGGTTCTCAAACATTATACATTCATTATTACTGGAATGTTAATAAAGTAAACACATATATGTTACTTTTTTATTGCTGAATTTCTAATATATGCTCTAAATGATCATCTCAGCATTTGTATATACCTTGTCAAATGAGTGCACAGCCTTTGCTGATTTTTAAGGGCTGTCCTCTACACATGCAGAATTCAAAATGCAAAGGAATAATGTATGTCACATTTCCACATTTGCTGGCAGACCAGAACCTCCATTAAAATCTAGGGGTTGAGGTATGAAGATCTGGGTGCCCAAAGCCTTGGGCCAACACTACTGCCTATTTTTAGAGATGAGTGAGGTACCTTTTCCTTGCATGGCTAAATGGGGAGAGGCTCTGCTGTACCGCAAGTACAAAAACGCCTGCGTTCTGAAGGAACATCACCTAACATACACTGTTGTTCTGTAACTCTGAGAACCAGACCTATGTTTGTATGACATTTCTGACTGAGACTGACCTCATGAATAGGATTCCAAAATTACATAAAGCCATGAACTGCCTTGTGTATAGTGTAGATATATAAGAGTTGAAATGGTGGATGCAGGTGCAAGCAGTGCAATTGGGAGGATCACAAAGATCGACAAGCCATCATCACATTCTACCCTTGTGGCAAAGTCAGCAGATGATGAATACCTGATCAAGGGTGCTTGGAAGAATGGGTCAGTTACTGACTCTTAACAAACCTTTGGAATGCACAGCTGGCGCAAGTCATCCAGTTGCTTTTGGTGCCGACTCACTTCACCGTCCATATCAACATCACCATCTTCTGCTTCTGAATATGCACAGTCTACAAGCCAACCCCCTTCAGGAAACATCAGAATATTGTACAGCTGAGATTTGACTGTCTGGAAAATAAGGCAAGTTTCACTGCCATTTATTATGACTCTTCTACATATATGAGCATAAACCATTGTGCAATGTAACCACCAGTCGGGGCTTGGCATGTCTTTTAGCACCACATGTTAGACACTGTTTATACATGTTTACTGCATTGCAGTTCAGAGTTCAATATAAAAGTATGACAACATATGTGTAACATCCCTTTTGTTTATCTTTGAAGAAGTTCAACACAACATATATATATTTCATTCTGCAATATCTCTTATATTTGAAAACACTTTTACTCCAAAAAATATTCTGCAAGGTATATCAGAGATGTGTGCAAAGATCCACATATAGTGCACATTATTTTGGTCTCATTTTAAGTGAAATGAAGTGGATCAACAAGCCTCTGTAAAATTTTTCCTGTATCAAATGTAATTAAAGTCCATTCAGCAATTACTGGAAATTTGCATGCATAAAACTGGTCAAACAACAATCTCAAAATGTACTTTGCAGAAATGCAAAATATCTAAAAATGCCTCCAAGAAAGTAAGACAGACTTAAGTTATCACTCCACATGGAATGGCAACTTTACTGCAACAAGCTGATGTCTGTGTTCATTGCACCTTTGCCAGCGTGACACGAGAAAAGTACATAAACAAAGGAAAGTGACTGGTATTCATAAAACAACATAATGGGCAGAATAAACAGACCACACTGCCACAAATCTGTCAGCAGATTTACTCTTTGTTCATGTAAGTTAGTTCCAGAAATTTATTAGTACAGTTTCAAGAAACAATGCATTTAAAATTCAATGAATGGATCTAAATACTTTGTTGAATTGACTGTGATGATTTTGTGAGATCTGCATGGCAGCAGGCAGAAGTAACAAATGTTGGTACAACTACTCATTCTGGACTTGCAATGTGTTCTGAATCATAACTCTCTGCATGGTGAAGGTGCCTTCTGAAGGTAATAACAACTTCACTGATGGTGAGCATTACAAAGCCATTTTACAGGCTTTTCCTACTAGAAACATGTTTTAAAGATAAGCAACACTCCAAGAAATTGTCTATATTTAGGCAACAAGGAAATTTACTGCATTATTAAGGCATGTTGCATAATATTTTCTTTTCCACAAACAGCTGTTTATTTCGTCTTTTTCTTTTCATATAATGCTCATGTTTTTCTGCACATGGGATAAATTTAAACACCCACCCCCAGCAGGATAAAGGTTAAGATCACACTCATACAACATATTCATAGTGTGTGTATATTTTATACTTTATACATTCACACTAAATGTAGCCAATTCTCCACAAATATTAACTGTAAATGTTTAATGACTTCTTCATTACTCTTTCACAAATTCTACCATTTTGAGTTAGTCATACATACAAATGCATGCTACATGAATAAATATGGTAATTATGCGGTACTGAGGAAAACATCACTTCTAACCCCAACATGCAGTGTGACAGATACAGAATAAAGACCCCCAACACCACCAAGAAGTCTTTTGTGGACATAAAATCAGCCACAACAAAGTGGTGGAAAAAACAATGTATTATGTCTGTGCCGGAGGCTTGTACATAAAAATTTTGTCTCAAAAAAAAAAAAAAAAAAATTCCTTAAACTCTGTCACTGGCAATGACATATGTAGGTAATATGTCTCCAACCCTGTGGCCATATTTGTAAATTATGTACATACTGTAAAAATCACACAATAATTTAGGCAGTTATTATTTATTGCTATTTGTCCACATGCGGCCTGCAAACCAGCACACAATAACCTGCATGGCCAGTTGCCATAAAAAAGTAGGAGACCCACAAGCACACAGAGTGACCATTTAAAGAGAAGATTTCCTCAAATATCCACTCCCACCCTCAATAAAAAGACCTATATTACATACCAAAACAAAAAGTGACATGGATTTACCACAAGAACAACAGCTAGAAGTAGTTCACTTCACTGCCAAGTATGTGTCACATATCTCACCTTGGTTTGTTGCTGCATGGCCATCTTCCATCGTTCAAGCTCTGATTTGTACTGATTGTGACGATGATCATAAGCAACTTTTTCAGTGAAAGGTATATCTCCAGGTGGCAGCTTAGGTGCAGTTGGTTTTGCATGGTGGTAGTGCTGAAACCAATCTGAGAAACCCTCTTCAGCATCCTATCAGAATGCAAAGTTTTAAAAAGCACGAATTACTGTTACATATTCAATTAACACCTCTGCAGGAACACTATATATAATCACTGGGGAAACCTTAGGCAATGGACAGGCAATGGAGCAACTGCCAAGGGAACTGGAAAGCAAATGAGGGAAAACCCACACATCAAGCAACATCAAATGGTATCTCCATTATGCTTGGGAGAAGTGGCTGTTGAGTTTGTTACAACATACTGTACATATTACAACTATATATTCAGCTGGCTGTAGAACCCACTGCTGGCCCAGTCATAATGCATGCTTTCCCATTCTTCCACTCCAGGTTGTAAGGGTGGTGAAAGTGACATTAAGACAATTAGGAACAAAAAATATTTCCTTGTTCAGCTCTGGTCATAAATGAAGTACAGAAAACTGCACAAACTTAAGATACAAGTACACAGGACTGTGATGTAATGTTTTCTGAAATGGCCAAAAGGTGACACTACTAGTTAGCAAAGTTTGTTTGAGAATGGTACAACACAAGATGCTGATTTATTGGACATTAATTTCACAACTGCAGGATTTATCGGTCAGAAATTATACATCAAGAGGGTAGCTTTTGAATAAACTGTATAGTACTGAAGGAAATGTTTCTTCAGCATTATACAGTTCATTCAGATTCCTCACTCGACACATAAATTTCTCAACTAATTAGGCTATTTACTTACAAAAATTGGAATGTCTAAAACCAACAATACATAAATAACACCAGCTTCCTGCAAAATAATCCTCATTTAGTCAGCACTTAACCTGAATATGTCTCTTCTCTACAAATTCCTCACTGATAAGAACCCTCAACTAATTTCCTTTCTAGACTACATAGAACCCAAGCCTCCTCCAATACACTGTTCATATACTCAACATCTACCCTGATTATCATGATTTAAATCTACAGAATACTCAAGAAAAATCCATTAACTACTTTCCATCACAGACTGCAATATAACCAGTAACTGTATATGCTGTAAATTTTTCCTTCAATATAAAATGGTTAATTTTAAAATGAGATCTCATTTATATTTAAACAAATTACAGTGCACTAATTCTTCTAAGTGCATTTCGATACATCTACTACCTGATGATGGCCTATTTCAGTATAAACATTTTGTCAGCTGATTTCTCATAAAATAAACATTCTTAGTTGTGATCGACAGCGCTTTTTCTATTTTTCATGACAATGGTATAAATGAAATTAAGATCTTATAATGATATTCTAAAATAAGCTATTATTTCCTATAAAACTTCCAGACAAAAGTTATGGCTCCCTAATTGCCAATGTACCCAGCATACTTGAAGTAGTTTGATGTTTGTTTTACTGTCTCTGTAAAAAACTGGGTCCATGTTACACAAAGACAAAACTGTAAACCGAAATTTATATTCTGGTTTCATAAAACACTAACGTAACTGAATGTTTAAATATCACACTTTATTTCCATAACATGCACACACTTCTGAACTATACATTACCAAGTAAGCCTTGTAGCACAGGTATTCCCTAATTGAAGAAGAAACTCGGGTAGGTAGATTATGAATGACAGACAAGCCTTCAACAAGCATGCTGTCATCAGTCCTGCTTTGGTACTGTTTCATTATCAGGTCAATAGAATCCAAAGGAATCTAGAAAATAAAAACAAATAAAATGAGAGTTGAAATTCTTCAATAGTGAAATTTATTAATGGAATTCCAGGATCTCATGTGGCACAATCAAACTCAAATATGTTCTTCCATCTTAGGATCCCTTTTCTCACATGTCAGAACCATAATGTTAGGGATCATTCAACTCATGATTGGTAAGAAAGAGATTTAACTTTTCCCCTCCTGCACCTTGAAATAAAGATAAATACATATCTGATGGACCCAATCAAAAGTTCAGAAAAGTACCATACTTCAGACAAGTTTGAGGTTGCTGTCCTTACCTTATTGAATGCTTTACGAGCAGCCTCCAGTTTGTTCACTGCCAGAAAGTAACATATGATTGCATTTGCTTGCCACACTGCTTCAGCACGCTGAGAGGGATAATAAATAACCCAGTCCAATGCTGAAACTTTCATCATGTCTTCAGCTGTTAATTCTGCTTGTAGATCTGGCAACTCCATACACAATTCTCGGTTCCTACATAAAAATGTGTCAATTCCAGCAATTTACTGAAAATATGCAGGGTTGCAGAGTCAAATTATAACACTGAGGTGCAAGCAGAACACAATGGTATTATCTTACTGAACACATTTTTGTTCTACATCTCTATTAATATCATTAAGGTTGTTATTTTATGTTTGTTAAGAATTTATTACTCCATTGCAGATCCTGCATACATTAAATTTGTCAGGTATGACCTAAAATCTTCACACCACTGCCATATTGTTAGTGTTCAGTACCTGTGTTTTGCATATAATGTGTAGGTGCAATTATCAGTACCAAAATTCATGTTCATTATGCAATTATCACCATCACATCAAAAGCTGCAGAAAATCTTTACACTGCCACCAGCTTGTTATTTTACATTCTACAAAAAACTGCCATGACAGAAGTTTCATATTTTTCCACGAACTGTTAATTACCACACACTACTTTCCACCTTGAAATTGAGAGGCACGGCTGTTATTCCCAAGTCACAAATGTGTGAGACTACAGTGTTTTTACCAACTGCAGGAAATTCAACAGTACAGTGTTGGGGTGTCCAATGTAACAATGTTCATAAGAAGTCCGTAAAAATTTGTCAATTGATTACAAAGTTGAAACACCAGAAACACTGTCATCCTAAAAGGCTACTGGCTCTTCCTTTTCAAGACGGAAGGTGCATTCGCATAACCACCATTGCACTGGAAAAGCAATAATTATTCCATATTCTGAGTGTGTGTCAGCAACCTTGGTTGTCCAGTATGCAATGTGCATGTGCTGTATTATACTGTCATTTGTGGCCTGTCTGGCTCCATCATATTTTTCCACATTACTTCATAAATGGAAAAATTTTCAGACAAACATTTTTAATCACAAAAAATGTGTTTTGGTGTCATCTACAACATTTTTCTAAAATATTACTCATTCTAAACATAAATGTGTGATATATTACCACAAATGTACATATGTCTTCATTTAAAGTACCCTTTATTCTTGTCAGATATTAAAGAAACTTAAATTTTCTTGAAAGATTTTTAAAAAATACTCAAATATCAAATGTCATGAAAACCTGTCCAGTAGCAGCCAAGCTGTTTCGTACCAAAAGACAGATGATTGGACAGTCATACAGACTGACAAATGGACAGACAGGGTGAAGCTAACAGTTGCCTTTTGCAATTTTGGGAATGTGCCTAAAAACTGTACATACAAGACATTTTAAATTACAAAAATATAATGAAATGGTTTCACAACTATGCTTATCCTAGACTTCAGTGACATGCCAAGTAACTAGGCATCATAGTCTTATGCTAAGTCTATCTTTTAATGTGTGGGTTGTCCCAGTCAAAGGTAAGGTGCAACATTTTGTAACATCAATATGATGAGTTGACACCCAAACCCCCATAAAGTGGAGGAAAACCCATCATTGGCAATCCACGACTGCTTCTTCAATATATTTCACTATCCTCCATAGCTGGAAGTTGTCTCCTCCTCCATCCACAACCTCAGAAATGGTGACAAGAGGACCAATCTGGAAAGATCTGACACGCTGTTTCCTGTATAACAGTTTGCAAGAGACTGGGCCTACCCACATAAGAAGCTTCTGAAGTCCCACCTAAACTCCCACAACAATAATGTTATATTTTCTTGCATCCAAAGTTCATGTGTAAAATAGTTTAGTGCTGTACAAGTTCATTTTCAATGGTTCACCAAATCCACATTGAAACAACACCTCAGAAACATCCAGCTTGGACAGCCCTGTAAGCTGGCACTGGAAGACATAGACTGAAACACAACCATCATATTCGACACCAGGAAACCAAAATCAACTGAACCTCACTCCATGAACCAGTTCAGGAGGCATGCAACCGAGTTGGAGCTCCATTCCACAAACATAAAAGAGGAGGATAATCTGAACTTCAAAACATCATGGAAACCTCTCATTCACTCTCACAGACAGAGTAGGAAGCCTCTCCAATATGGTTGAGATTCTCTTCATGACCAACATCCATTCTCTCCTTCCTCACAAATCTCTCCTTTTCCTTCTTATCGTGTCTGTACTATATCACGAACCCAACATTCCACTGGCAGACATCATGATGAACATGCAATCAGGCTCCCTCTGGCTTAAACTTCTCAACCCACCCACATCAAGCCAGTCTGGCCCTTTAAAAGGCCCCTGTATTATATCAATTGTTGCTGTATCATGAGGTATTCACACTACATTCTTACAAGTCATCACATAATTACCTGATCTTTTCAACCACAGTTTTGGTAATTGTTTCAATGTCAAGATCTGCAACTTCTGCTGCTGTAAGAGCCAATTCTCGCTCATCAGAGCCCGTGATGTCAGTTAAAAATTCTGAATATAATGTCACCTGATCCTCCTGGGGAAGTGTTGCTACATAATGTGCCACTAGATGAGGATCACGCATTTGCATCAGTTCCTGCCAACATTGCATGGAAGAAAGTTCAAAGACTGAAAAGGACTATAAAAGATGCACAGAAGGAATGTACCAAACAAACAGAAAGAGTACACACGTAACTGTCACCATACCAATTCACGGCTTAGCAGTACATATGTTAAGATCCCTGGGTGGGGTAAAGAGCAGGTTTGAAGACACTGTTCTTTCATAAAACTAAGCAATAAATGACATCAATGGGTCAACTACATATACACTGCAGGTAAACCAATGTTAACAATTTAACTTCCAAAATTGTAGTAATCTTGGCATCTACAATATTTGAAAAACATCCACTTTCACTCAAAATTTTCAACATAAAGCAACATAAAGAAGGTTTTTCTGGTGTCTACTTATTCAACTGGGTCAGTATAATAAACTGTACAACACTGATCGAAGTATATCCATTTTTTCAGTTATATACTTCCATTCTGTTAGAATAAAAGACAGGACTTCCCTGAACTACAAAATCTAAATCAGACAACTCATATGCTTAAAAAATACATAATGTGGAGCAACAGATCAAAGAAGAACTTACCATATATTCTTGAATCTAATCCCCACTAGTTTTTGCTGATTTCTTAAACAAAAAATAGGTTAGTTCGCGGTTCTAATCCGCACCTTTCCTTCAACCAGCCCTTGCCTACAAGGCAGACTGATTGAATAATATTGGATGTTACCAATGCTTTAACCGTTATCCGTTGCATAAGCAATGCTTTGGACAGATCCGAAGATGACATTCTATGGGAGGATGATGGTGAAGATAAAGATGATAGTGATTGGGTGACGGATAACGATTCAGTTATAAGTGATGACGGCGAGTCTGATGAATGATAAATTATAAATATTATATAATATATTATATAATATTATAAATAAAATAATAAATTATTGTATTGTATTGATCTTACGGCATGTACAGCGGCTCTATCATTTTTCCAAAATCCAGCTCATGACCGCGAATCTAATCCGCATCTGATTTTTTAGCCCTCTGAAACTGTAAAAAGGGTGCGGATTAGATTCGTGAATATACGGTAATTTCAGACAAAATTTTTATAGTGTCAATCATAGATGAATTAATGAGCATGGAGCATTGGTGGAATAATAGTGATAAGAGAACACTTAAGTACCCAAAGAAAACCCTGTCCCACTGCCAATATGTCCACCATAAATGCCACACAGACAAGCCTAGCAATAAATCTGGGCCTCGACAGTGACAACCAAGGCACAGCCTGATTTCTCCGTAAGGAATCTTAAAGCAATATCTTTGCAGTTCTATGTCTCTGTACAATTCCTGAATGCAGTACATAATGTGTCTCTACTTTCAAAACATGCACAGTGCATAATAAATTCTCAAGTTACTATTACTGCATGTATGTCAAGGAACATATTTTGAAATGTTAAAAAAATATGGTGTAACTTTTTCCTTCTGAAGATGGCTTTTGCTAACTGAAACATGAAGGGGGATTTTTTCAATGCCACTATGTTCTGAATACCACATTTAGCTGAATATAACATGTGATTTCTTTCCTAATTAATTATCTGAAAAAATGTGTGTTTTGTCTTATAACTGCACACATATTTAAACATGTTCTCTGTAGGTATTTTCCTGAAAACTGAAGACTGTGAAGGGGTGTCATCTTATATTCAGGTGCATATGGTCACCATGGTGTTGAACAGGTGCAGGGGTTGGTCAGGGCACCAACAAAAGCCATTATTGGCCTATTAAAAAAGCAGCATTAAAATGTGGAGCTCAATTGTGACAAATAATCAATTACCCTGACATATGCACGTAACACTGCACCTCCTATATGATCTTTTTCTGCTCGTCCAATAAGACGAAGGAAGACAACAAGATGTGACAGAAAACGAAGTAACTGCAGTTTCCGTTTAGTATGAAGTTTGATCCACTGTTCCATTTCATCCATTAGTGTACCCACTTGATCCATGATCAAGTACTGTTGAACCTTGTGTGCCACAAGTTGTGCCTCATTGCGAATCCGGGCATCCTTACTGGCTGCCAACTCAGAAAACACTTCTTCTATGTCCATTCTAAAAAGCAAAATTACAAATTACTGAATTCAGTACAGAATGTGCTTATACTTTCAGAACATACACATACAACACACCATGCACTTTCAAGTTTCTATTATTGCACAGAGAATAAAATTAATACACCAGATTCTACATAAGAATTCCTGTAAAAACTGCAACAATTTAAGAGAGGGACGGGGAGGAAATGGAATAAGATGGCAAGATGTGTCCGACAACCATGTGCATGTTTCCAAATGTTCACACAGTGAAATGATTTGTATAATTAACTTGCATATTCTATGATAAAAACTGGTACTGGCCTAAATTAATACACTCCTCCTTGTATGCACTCTAAAGTGGCTGAGGGGTGTAGCTGACCACTCATCTCCATCTAGTGCTGAGGTTAAGAATGAGTGGAGCTATACATTCACTCCACCACATGCTTTCACAGCATGCACAGAGACAATTTCACCTTTCCCCACCATGGTTTTCCTGCTAGTTTAAGATCAGAGGTCTTAAACAAAATTTTAGTGAGCATATTTAAATGGACATTTAGTGTCTGCTTCAGAAATGAAAACATGTTCCAGCTCACTGTAATCTAGTTGTCATTACCATCTACATACAAGTCTCACCTACAGCTCATTAAGAATTCAATAGATGATAAACTTTGGTTTAAAAAATTAAAAAATATCAGCTTAAAAAGGGTTCAGAATACAATTTTGCACATCAGGTTGAAATAAGAGAAACTATGACTGCACAGTAGTTAGAAAAACTGCAATTTACATTCATTTTGGCAAAGTTTATAACTATCATTTTGAACCTGGTTGCAGACCTTATTTTCTAATGTTTGACATGCTTTCAAATATCTGCTCATTACTGTTGAGGATTTAAATTCCTTGACTGTACTGAATGCAATAGAAGACCCAACCACAGTCGCAACAACAATAACAAATTATGTTACAACACACTCACCTCCTATACCAACTTTCAGTTTCTCAACAGTGCCCCCCTGAATTTACTGAGCAGGAATCAGTTCTCTCTGGACACAAGGAAATGGGAAAGACAAATAATGAATGAGACAAGATTTTGTAATACCGGTAACATGAAACATGTCTACTGTGTTTAGCACTGTGAAGACAGGTGGGTTCCATCATTACAGTGCAGGGAGAAAGAAAGAAAGAAAGAAAGAAAGAAAAAAACCCCACACACACAAACAAACAAACAAACAAACAAACAAAATTCTTACTCATTCTTCCAGTAAACATCTGGTAGCTTAACATACTGACGAACAGATGATTCCCGTATCTCCTTCTCAACTCTAATGTCAGCTAAAACACGAAAGTGTGCCCACAGAAGATCTTCCCATGACTGACACACATCAACCAACGCTGGGAGATGGCCACAAAATGCAGCAAATGTAGCCCGCGTATAAACTGGCAAACGTTTATCATCTGCTAATTGCCATGCCATCAGTTTCCATATGTCCCTGAAAATTCAAACACTAATCATATTACTCCATAAAGTTCATAGATCCTTTAACTGTAATTCAGTGGCCAGTCATTCTTTCTCCTTTAAACTACTTCAAAGGTCAGTGAACACTTTATCACATCATTCAAAATTCAAACAGCAATCACATTACTCCGAGAAAGGGCTTCAAGTGCATGGTTCTGACATGCTACAAAACATTTTCAGATTTGCTTTCAATTTTTAGCCACCCAGTCTGCTAATCTGTCCAAACATCTGTTATGAGTTGACTGGATCATCATGACAAATCCCGTGAAGCAGCCATCCAATCAGTTCCCAGTCATAATAAACTAACTTTTTATTCTTAGGATTATATGGCTTCTGGACTTTGTTCATCAAACAGTATTCCAAAAGGGAAAAAGGCATAAAGGCTCATAGAAATATATGCATAGGAACAAAAGGATCAAACTGTCACATTTCATGATTCAGTATAGGATATGGCTGATCATCAGCTTAGATACATGATTACCTGTTAGGATTTCCTTCTATTGGTAACTTATCAACTGTATCAATTCCTCTTGATGTCTCATAATTGGGATCATGATGTAATCGCCAACCCTCAAGAGCTGCTGCCCGCCACTGTTGCCCAGTATGCACACATAATGACTGAGCTTGTTCTAAATGTCCACAACGAATTTGCATAAATACTTCCCTTTCCAGACGAGCCTCATCTTCCTGCAGGAAGTACAGATTTATATACCACTTATGTCCCAGCTTAGTAAATAATAGGAAAAGTACTTTCTGTTATAGACCACAAATTCACAAATAGTGGCGAAGTGGTCTCAGTGTGTTGGGCAAAACCATGTTGCACAAAATTCTTATGGTAAAAATGGAAGTACATGAATGCTGACACTTATGGAACCCCAGATCCCATTACTTCAAATACATACATTTTTGGACATTAAACATTTAAAAAGTGCCTTGCTAGCTGATAATGCCAGCTTCCATGGTGGTTGAGGAACCACCCATGTTTATCCATGTGTATTAAATTTTTCAGCATTAGGCAGTTCTTCCCCCCCCCCCCACAATAAATTTATTTTCAACTGCCTACAGTCAAAATGGCAGCAGGCAAAACGTTTGTTGAAGTGATACTGCACTATAATAGGTCATGAACAACACAAGCAAACCATGAACTTTGGCACACATTCTGCTTGTAATTAAGCTGTTGCTATATATGACCTACTTGAATTTCAGGTGCTGCAGTTCCCAATATTCTTCTTTATAACTTTTGCAGCATCTTGCTTATAAGTGGCACTCTTTACCTTTCCCACATACCCTCCCCCCACCTCTCAATTAATGGACTGATATCAAATGTATGGGGGTGTCAAAAACACCCTTCTCATGTGCTCATCTACTTGTTCCAAAAGTGGGCAGTCAATGATTGCTACACATATTGCAAGCAGAATGTGTGGATGCACCAACCAACTGAAAATAATAGTATATATCTCAAATTGTGGAAAAACATTATTTTCTAACATGTTAAAACACACACTGCTGTTTACTCTTTTCTACATGAAGAAAAGTAGATACTTCATGTCTGTGCTTGTGAATGCATAATATTCAGTTTCAGTATACCTTCTTCATATACTATATATACACGGGGTGGGCCGGGTAGCTCAGTCGGTATAGCGACTGACTACGAGCTGGATGGTCCAGGATCGAATCCTAGTGGGGGCAAGATTTTCCGCCCGTCCAGACCGGCCCTGGGGCCCACCCAGCCTCCTGTAAAATGGGTACCGGGTCTTTCCCAGGAGTACAGTGCGGCCGGGGTGAGCTGCTGACCACTCACTCCCTTCTAGTGCCGCGGTCATGGAAGAGTACAGCTATACCTCTACCCACCCTCTGGGCCACACCGGGCCTGTAACGGGATCCCTGTACTATATTCATGGGGTGGGCTAGAACCCCCAGTTTGATCACTGTGCCTATTTACAATCCCTGACACAGACCAGACTCATTTTGAATTTGCTGCATTAATGAGTATAAGACAGAAAAAGTGGCCTCAGCAAGGTTGTATTTCCAGCCAAAGTAACACTCTGTTTTGGAGGAGCATATTTCCACATATATGAGGCTATCTGTTTAACATATCACTGCAATGATGTGTAACAATCCATCAAAAGAGATCAATAATAATTCTACAGCAGAGCACACACAAACCATATCAATATCATGAAGAGGATTTCCTTCCCTCAGTGGTGCATCTGGATCAAGCTTGGTTACTATGGGCCTGCTACTTCCGTAAGGTATGCTCCTTGAATAATTCTGAAAGAAAACAGCAACATTCCTGACAGAAATAAGGTTGGCAACACTTCCAAGGCAGACAGGAAACATCGAAGCAAGCAAGCAAGCAAATGCCCAGTGTCATGCCTGTCTGAAAACAGTTGCAAGTAAGAAGTAAATGGTCACATCACTACACTGACAGAACTTGAGCTTTATTACGTGCTACTTTCAGGAGCACATCATTCTTTTCACTACATACAGTTTTTGTACTGAAACAAAACTCAAGCATCAACACTGTTCTCTGCTGCTGAACAAATGTAACAGCAATATGAAACCAAATAATCTTAACGCCCCTTTTAAATGCATCTTTCTGGGAACTGGTTTCCCATTAAAGGTGCTCTGTATATCTAATTAAGAAAAAAAATGTATGGCTAAATCCATTACCTGCTAATGATTTACATTTTGCTTAACAGATGCAGTTTGACCTGGCAGCTGCTTAAGGACTGGTTTCCTAACACACATAAACTTGCATAGGATAAGAGACAAAAAAGTGTACTGATTGGTGTTCAACACTATAGATGCAGTTCAGGCACAGAATTCTATCTTGTAGCATATGGGTTCTAAACAGCCTGGCAATTCTTGAAAAGCTTGTAGCACTAACCTTGGAAAACAAAACATTAAGGTGCAGCATGGACATGTAATTTCTTCTACAGTAATGTAACTACAGTAGAATTTCTTTAATCCAGCTACTGATACTCAGAAAATTCTAAAAGCTCAGTAGTTCAGGCAAATACACCCAAGAGTGGAAGTTTCACCATGGATAACATAGAGTATGCACACTGATTGCAGGACTTTACCTTGTGTTAGCTGGACTTTATAGGGCCCAACAAGCTATCATAACAGATTCAAAACAGCCCAAGATGAGTAAACAAGGTACTGCTGGCAAGAAGAAGCACGTAACACTAACGATTACTCGGAGACTCAAAATAATTAGGAGGCTTGAAAGTGGCAAAAGCTGAAGTGTGGCAAAGGCATGACTGGGCTTATGATAATTGAAAAAGCTAAGTCTTTTTACAATGACAAGAAAATATCTGACATACCTGTACCAACACAGGTCACTACATGCACTGTCTGATAATCCAGAATATTTGATAATCCACCACGTGTCTGGTCCCATGTGTGCCAGATTAAAGAAATTCTACCATGATAATAAATAAATAATCTTAAATATGATAGTGTCAGTGACATAAACAAACACTATGTCCTATGGACACAGATTATACTCTCAGTTCAGAGTTTCAGTGTAAAAGTGGAATTCACATTACATGCAGGTCAAACTCTCCTCATTCACATAACACCATAAATATGACATATGATTCTTGTCAGTGTAGTGCATCTGACACAATGGATGGCCAACTGGATCATATGACCATGCTATGGCAATAAATACAGCTTTATAAATCATGAAGTCTGATCATTTCCAGGCCGAGCTCACTGAAACATTTATACATTAAAAACAAATAAAACTCACTTGCAGAATAATCAATTTCACAACATTCACGCTTGTTCCACAACTAATTTTTGAGAGCGAGAGGGGGGGGGGGGGGGGGGGGGGGGGGGGGGGGGGGGAGGGGGAGGGGGGGGG
>Ga0123357_10005081_pt1 | contig 15670 bp, 9 predicted proteins | sample TergutEmb28metaG_FD_89873 | JGI IMG/M metagenome (GOLD analysis project Ga0123357, IMG submission 89873) | Embiratermes neotenicus P4 segment gut microbial communities from Petit-Saut dam, French Guiana - Emb289 P4 | ecosystem: Host-associated > Arthropoda: Insects > Digestive system > Gut ... | reverse complement strand
TGGCGACAGCCTACGAGACAGATAAGGTTGCCGAGACGACGAACATAACGTCAAAGGTGGCCTACACCGACCCGACGTCGCACGTCGCCAACGAGATCCGTGGTGATGACGGCACGACCAATGTGACGTTCACCGCCGGCAGCCCTGTGCCTGAGGTTCCGAGTACTTGCCCGGATGGCACCCAAGGTCATGTCAATGGCACGCATCTGATGGCGACCTCGCCGCAGGAGGTGACAACGAACTCGAGGGCCACGGCCTACATCACCGACCAGTACTGCAACCCGGTGGGTAGCGTTCCGGTGACGTTCAGTGTCAACCAGACGACGGCCAGCCTGACAGGTGCAGCGACGGTCAATACGGTTGCCGGCACCGCCGTGACGACTTTCACAGACACGAAGGCAGAGATCGCTTCGATCACCGCCAAGATCGACATTGCTGGTACAGCAACCCCGATCTACGCGTCGGCGCCGACTGACACCGGCATCACCAGTTGGACATCAACGACGGCTGCACCGTCACGGTTCACCGGGGGCGCAGTGGCGCCTGGCATTTGCGCGGTCGAGGTTGATGGTGTTCTGTACACCGCGATATCGACCCAGGTGTATCCGTACCCCTTCAGCCCGGACCCGGCGTCCACAATGAGCCCGAAGGAGCCGATGAAGACGGCTAACCCGACGGTGGGCGCGACGCAGGCTTTGCGGACGTACCTGTTTGACTCGGCGTGCAACCCGTTGCCAAACTTCCCGGTCACTTTCGCTGACGGTACCCCCGCCGCGCAGGGCCCGGTGCAGTACACCACGACTTTGGGCACGACCAATTCTGATGGCATGGCCACTGGCACTGTCAGTGACACCAAGGCTGAGACGGTTCATGCGGCCGGCAACTACGCCGCGCTGGGCAACCTGTTGCCGGCGGCCATCACCTTCAAGCCCGGCGCCCCTCATGACGGCCCGAACTATATGTGCGGCAGCACGCATGGCACGACCCTGACGGCGAGCACCTTCTCTACCCCGGTGGGCACGCAATCAGTCATTCAGGCATATGTGACTGACGAGTTCTGCAATCCGGTTGACGGTGACTCGGTGACCTTCGCGTTCACCGGCACCACCGGTTTGACACCACCGTGGTACCCGAACCCGACTGGTGCTCCAACACCTGCGTTCCCCAGCTCGTCGACGTTCGTGCCGGCCGGCAGTAACACTGCGACCACGGTTGCCGGTTACGCCTCCGTCACCATCACCGACCTGGTGGCCGAGACGATCAACGTCCGCGCGACCGGCACCTACATCGGTGACGTCCAGGTGACATTCACGCCGGGCGTCGTTGACCCAACGAAGTCCACGCTCGCGTGCGTGCCAACATCATCGTCCACAGCGACACCCGTGACACCGGTTGCCAACGGTAATACCGCTTCGGATTACTACACCTGCACGATCACCGCCAGGGACAGCAACAACAACATTGTGACCGACCCGTCAAAGGTGAGTCCCAGCGACTTCACGATCACGCCGACGGCCCCGTCTGGTGGCTCTGTGACGGTTGGCACCATCACGACGGGAGCCACGGCCGGTACGTTTGTGTCGACCTTGACATCCAGGGTGGCCAAGACGGACTACACCGTCAAGGCGTTCTACAACGGCACGGCAGTTGGTGCACCTGATGTTGTGTCAGTTCCGTTCAAGCCAGGCCCCGTCGACCCCGACGTCATCTGCCTCGTGAACGGTCAGCAAATGAAGGTCGGCCAGATTTATGCCTACGACCTGACTGGCGCCAGCCCGACGCTTTACACGTCGGCCAATGTGAAGAGCGGCGTCACCGAGGGCCTGAAGGTGCTTATGGCTGACAAGGATTGCAACCCGATCCCGGGTGTGACCCTAACTATCACACCTAACCCGGCAACCCCGGTTGTGTTCGCGATGGTCATCAACCCGACTGGTGCTGATGGCATGGCGACGGCGACGGCCACCGACACGAAGCCTGAGAAGGTAACCTTCAGTGGCACGTACTCGTCACCTGCCAATGGCAGCGGGAACCTGTGGCCGGGCGATGTGACGTGGTCTCCGCCTGCGCCGACGATCACCGGGCCCAGCGGCACAGTTGTCACCGACAACCCGACCATCAGTGGCACGGGTTCCAAGGAAGGCGACACCATCACAGTCAAGGACGGTAACGGTAAGGTCTACTGCACCGCCACAGTTGGGCCAGCGCCTGACTACAAGTGGTCTTGCAGCCGGACCAACAGCACGACACCGTCTGACCCGACCTCGTTGCCGAGCACCGGCACGCGGACGACCCCCTCCGTGACGGCCACCGAGTCGGATTCGGCCGGCAACACCTCGGATCCGTCCGCTCCGAAGACCATAACGATCGACAAGACGCCGGCCACTATCAGTGGCCCAGCCGACGGTTCGACAGTGGTCACTGATACTCCGACGATCAAGGGTGGCCCGGGCAGCGCTCCTTACAGCCCTGACCCGAACAACCCGACGATCGTGGATGTGATCATGCAGGATCAGAATGACCCGACCAAGATCATCATGGTTTGCACGGCCACCGTCCAATCCGACGGTTCTTGGAGTTGCACACCAAGCCCCTCCACGCCGCTGCCCAAGGGTGACGTCACCCTGACGCCCGTTGTGAAGGACGCCACTGGTGGCGACAACCCAGGTCATCCGGTGACGGTGACGGTCAACACCACCAAGCCGGCGATCAACAAGCCGAAGCCGAACACGACAGTCGTCGTGCCGAGGCCGCCGATCGAAGGCACCGCGCCTTACAGCAATGACCCGACCAACCCGACGACGGTCATTGTGACCAGGCCTGATCCCAGCGATCCGACCAAGACGATCACGGTTTGCGGCCCGGTCAACGTCCAGCCGAACGGCACCTGGAGTTGCACCCCGACATCCGATCTACCTTCCGGCAGCATCGCGCTAACGCCGACGGTGACCGATGGCGCGGGCTACAAGCTGATTGGTGACCCGATCGACCTGACCATCAACACGACCCCACCGACGATCAACCCGGTGTCACCGTCCAGCAACCAGTCGCCGACCATCAGCGGTACCGCTGCGGCAGCTGGCGACAAGATCACGGTGAAGGACAGCAACGGCGCGACGGTTTGCACCGCCACTGTTGCAGCCAACCACACGTGGAGTTGCACCCCAACCAGCCCACTGGGCTTTGGGACCCATAACCTGACTGCTCAGGAAACTGATCAGTCAGGCAACCTTGGTACACCGTCAGCGCCGGTGGCTGTGGCAGTCAACGCAATGGTTGTTCAAACCGGTGGTGTCTTAGCCACTGGCCTGGGCACCGGCGCCGCAACCGGCGGGCTAGCCCTGGCTGGCGTGATGGTGGCAATCGCCGCCATCCGCCGCCGCGAGGAGGCGCCCGCTGCATAGATGACTAGACGCTGACCCCCCCTGAGCGGCTAGCCGAGGGGAGCTCACTCAATCCCTTTAAGGTGGGTTCCCTTGAAAAGGCAATACCCTCGCTGAGATGGCTTTCTACCCCGGCCATCAAGGCGAGGGCATTGTCCTATTTTGGTTGGTGTAGGTTACTTGGGCTGCGCAGGGACACCAGTTGATGCCCGCACTATGAGTTGCCCCGGGATTTTGACGCTGCGGGCCGGGCGTCCATCCATGGCTTCCAGCATCAGGTCCATTGCCGCTGACCCTAGCGCGCTGTGATTCTGGCTGATCGTTGTCAGCGGCGGGATTGCGCAGTCTGTGCCCAGGATATCGTCGAACCCGACCACGGACATGTCTGTCGGCACGCGAAGGCCACGCTCGTTCAGCGCCCGCAGGACTCCCAAGGCCATGCGATCGTTGCCTGCGAAAATCGCCGTCGGGTTGGCCCCCGTGGCCAGCATGGTCATGGCAGCGCGATAGACCGAGCCGGACGACCAATCACCTTCGACGACTATCTCGTCCGCCCCGTCGGGCAGCGATGCCCGCCATTCGGCGAGACGGGCTGCGGCATGCAGGTCGAGTGCCGGACCTGACACGTGAGCGATGCGCGTGTGCCCAAGACCGCGCAGGATAGTCATCAGTTGGCGTGTTCCGTCGGCTTGGTCGACGTCAACGGAGAAGCAATCTTCGGGGACGCTGCCGGAGGTCACCAGCACGGTGGGCATCGTGCCGACTGCCTTCAGCGTAGCGTCGACCGAAACCGCGGTCTGGGCGACGGCGATGATACCGTCAACACCCTGATTGATGAAGTGAGAAATGACGTCGACGGCTTCCTCCGCGGTGTTGGATTGAAGGCTGGCCATCGAGACCCAATAACCGTCCTTTCGCGCCGTCTGCTCGATGGCCAGAAGTGACCCAGACGGCCCTTCCAGGCTGGTTGAGGACACGAGCACGCCGATGATGTGGGTATTACCCGTGACGAGTGCCCGGGCCGCCAGATTTGGCCGGTATTCCAGGGCCGCAATCGCTTCGCGAACCTTCTGCCTCGTCTTCGCAGACACGGACGGGTTGCTGTTCAGCACCCGAGAGACCGTCTGCTGCGACACCCCTGCGGCGGCGGCCACCTCCGCCATGGTGGGCGTGGTTCGAGGTGTCTTCATGTGGGGTCATTCTACCTTGGACAGAGGCCGCTCGTCAGCCCCGGACGCAGCCGGATTTCTGTGCCCAGGAAGTCCAAGAGTCAAGTGCTGATGTAGTACGCTCACATGCACATGCGGCCAAGCGAGATCGTTACCACATTGTTATCAAAAAGTGCCCGGCTTGGGTTGCCAATAGCCAAATGTTAGCGCTAACGTCGTATATGCAGCGACCAGCGATAAAGCTGCGCCGAGGCAACGGGGCCTTCGGGCTCCCAAATCAAAACCTACGTGGGCGAGGCCACAGTCGGCCACCCAGAGAGGATTGTAATGAAGAAACAACTCATTGCGGCCGGCGTGGCAGGCATGTTGGCCTTGTCATTGGCTGGCTGTGCAGGCAGCAGCGGTGGCGGCGCTACCACCAATCCGTCTGATACGAGTACATCGGCGCCGGCCAATAATGGCGCCGCCTGCGACAACACGATCACCAAGACCAACCTACCTCAGGTCACTGTCTGGGCTTGGTACCCAGCCTTTGGGCCGGTGGTTGACCTGTTCAACCAGACTCACGACGACGTTCAGATTTGCTGGACGAATGCTGGCCAGGGCGGTGGCGAGTACGACAAGTTCACGACAGCTATCCAAGCCGGCACTGGTGCCCCGGACGTCATCATGCTGGAGTTCGAAACACTGAGTAGTTACACCATCCAGAACGCGCTGGTCGACCTGACCAAGTACGGCATCAACGACATCAAGTCCAACTTCACCGCCGGTGCGTGGAAGGACGCCTCGGTCGGTTCGGGCGTCTACGCCGTCCCCGTGGATGGCGGCCCAATGGGCTTGCTGGTACGCAAAGACATTTTCGACAAGTACAACGTGCCGATCCCCACAACATGGGATGAGTTCGCCACTGCCGCCAAAGCATTGAAAGACGCAGGCTATCCGGGGTACATCACCGACTGGCCGAGCAACGGCGAATCACAGCTCCTAGCCCTCTACGAGCAAGCCAATGCCGGCGCGTCCGGTTTCACGTATGACGCCGCCAACCCGCAACAGTTGGGCATCAACTTCAACACTGCAGGCACGAAGAAGGTTCAGGAGTACTGGTACAACTTGGTCAAGCAGGGTGTTGTGGCCAACGATGATGCCGGAACCACCGACTACACGACCGCGATGGTCAATGGCACCTACGCCAGCTACATCTCAGCAGCCTGGGGCCCGGGCTACCTGTCCGGAGCCAGCGGCGGCAGCAGTGATGCCGTTTGGCAGGCTGTGCCGCTGCCGCAGTGGGACAAAGCCAACCCGGTTATGGTGAACTGGGGCGGCTCAAGCTTCGCTGTGACGACGCAGTCCAAGCAGCCGGAGTTGGCAGCCAAGGTTGCCATGGGCATCTACGGTGATATGGACTCGTGGAAGATTGGCGTCGAGCAGGCGGCCTTGTTCCCGACATACCTGCCGATGTTGACCTCGGACTACTTCAAGAATCTGCCGTACCCGTTCTTCAACGGGCAAATGATCAACGCTGACGTCTTCCTGGCAGCCGGCCAAGGCTACACCGGCGTGGTGTACAGCCCATTCACGCCGTATGTCCGCAGCCAGTTGGATCAGGCAAATGCTGCCATGATGCAGGGCCAGTCCGACGCTGATACCACAATCGACAATTTCCAAGCCACTCTTGTTCAGTACGCGCAAGATCAGGGCTTCACTGTCACCCAAGGGTAGTGGTACAAGCCACAGTCGTGGGGTCGCCTGAACCGGCGGCCCCACGGCCTGGGCGAAGGGAGTTCATATGTCTGCCATAACCACTGGCGCGGCGCCGAGAGCAAGTCTTGCCAAACTTCGCCAGCGTCGAGATCGCTGGGGGTGGCTGTTTATCGCGCCATTCCTGGTGGTCTTCATTGTGTTCCTGGTGGCTCCGCTGGGTTACGCCTTCTGGCTGTCATTGTGGCAGAAGGGCTTGGTCGGTGGGGCTCGTTTTACCGGGCTCTACAACTATGTTCGGGTCTTTACGGATCCAGTATTTCTCCAAGGCTTGCGGCGTGTTGCCTACTATGTGCTGGTGATGGTGCCGATTCAGATCGGCCTTGCCACGATAATCGCCATGATTCTGGACACCCTTACCACGAAGCTGGCACGTTTGTCCCGACTTTTGGTGTTCTTGCCATACGCGGTGCCAGCCATGATCGGCGCGCTGATGTGGAGCTTCCTTTACTCCCCAAACTTCGGCCCAATCACGGGGCTATTCAAACAATTCGGCCTGACCGCCCCGAACATTCTGGCGCCCGACAACATCTTTGGAGCTTTGGTAAATGTCGTAACCTGGCAGTGGGTCGGGTACTACATGATTATCATTTTCTCGGCGCTGAAAGCCGTCGACCCGTCGCTTTACGAGGCCGCTCTGCTTGACGGCGCGAGCACGACTCAAACAGCGATCCATGTCAAGCTTCCGCTCATCGTGCCGTCGCTGATCATGTGCACAGTATTCTCCCTGATAGGCACGCTCCAGTTCTACACAGAACCAACGATCCTTCGTGCTGCGGCACCGTCGGCCATACCGGTGACATACACGCCCAACATGTACGCGGCGAACGTGGCGTTCAGCCGAGGGTTATTCAACTATGCATCGACCATAGCGTTCTCGCTGGGCATCATCGTGTTCATCGGCTCGTACTTATTCCTTTTCCTCACGCGTAAGCAGAGCGGACTAAAGTGATATGAGTACTTCAAAGCCCCATGGGTATCAGCCGAAGCGCATCCCAAGTCAGGTTTTCTTGGTCATCCTGTGCGTGTATTTCCTCATCCCGCTCTGGTGGCTGCTGGTGGCGTCGACCAAATCAAACCCCGATCTGTTTGTTTCAAGTTCTGGGCCGCTCTGGTTCTCCGGGCATTTCTCGTTTTTCGCAAATCTCAGCGGGTTGTCCACCTACTCTAACGGCATCTATTGGCGCTGGCTGGGTAATTCGCTTTTGTATGCCTTTGTTGGTGGCATTGGGGCCACAACCATATCAGTGCTCGCCGGCTACGGTTTCGCCAAATACAACTTCAAGGGACGGGGGTTTGTCTTTGCTCTCGTGTTGGGATCAGTCATGGTCCCGGCGACCGCGCTGGTGTTGCCACTGTTCATGATGTTCAGCAAGCTCTCGCTTATCAATACGATTTGGGCGGTGATCCTGCCGTCTTTGTTGAGCCCTGTTGGGACCTACTTGATACGCGTTTACTGCCAAGAAGCCCTGCCTGATGAGCTGATGGACGCCGCGCGGGTCGATGGCGCCAGCGAGTTTCGGACATTCTGGTCTGTGTCGATTCCGCAATTACGCCCGGCCATTGTGACGGTGCTGCTGCTGAGTGTGGTTGCTACTTGGAACAACTTCTTCCTACCGCAGATCATGTTGTCGAGTTCCAAGTTGTGGCCCATCACAGTCGGCTTGAACTACTGGCTGACGCATTCCAGCGTCGGGTCGACCTCAGAACAGGTTTGGAATCTGGTTGTCTCTGGCGCGTTTGTTTCGATCGTTCCGCTGATCGTCGCTTTCCTCTTCCTGCAGCGATATTGGCAATCCGGTCTCACTCTGGGATCACTGAAGTAAGACGAGCAGAAAGCAGGTAACCCCATGGCATCGACTATCAAATTGGACCCCGAGTATGTCGTGGCCCCGGTGAATCGGCGCACGTTCGGGTCCTTTGCGGAGCACCTGGGTCGCAGTATCTACTCCGGCTTGTATGAACCGGATCATCCGTCGGCAGACCGTCAGGGTTTTCGGCGCGACGTTCTTGACCTGGTCAGGGAGCTTGGGGTGACGATTGTGCGGTACCCAGGCGGAAACTTCGTTTCCGGGTACCGTTGGGAAGATGGCGTAGGTCCAGCCGATCAACGACCGCGGCGTCTAGACCTGGCCTGGCATTCAACCGAGCCCAACAGTTTCGGCGTGGATGAGTTCATGGCGTGGGCCAAGGCGGCCGGCGTGGAGCCGATGATGGCGGTTAACTTGGGTACGCGGGGTATTCAGGAGGCTCTCGACCTGCTGGAGTATTGCAATGTCCCATCCGGCACGCGGTTGTCGGATCAGCGGCGGACCAATGGCGCGGAAGAACCGTACCGGGTCAAAATGTGGTGTCTCGGCAACGAGATGGACGGCCCATGGCAGATCGGCGGCATGACCGCGCACGAGTATGGCCGTTTGGCGTCGCGCACAGCCAAGGCAATGCGGATGATCGACCCAACGCTTGAGTTGGTGGCGTGCGGCTCATCGCACTCGTCGATGCCAACCTTCGGCCTGTGGGAGCGCGAAGTGTTGACTCAAACCTATGATGACGTCGAGTTCGTATCCACTCACGCCTACTACTTTGAAGAGGACGGAGATCTCGCCAGTTTCTTGGCGTCCGGCGTCAACATGGATTACTTCATCGACTCGGTAATCGCGACGGCCGATCATGTTGGTGCCGCTCTGAAGCAATCGAAGAAAATTGGCATCTCGTTCGACGAGTGGAACGTGTGGTATCAGCAACGGGCTGAGTCACGGCTGCCATCGGGTGATGATTGGCCGGTGGCGCCAGTGTTGCTGGAAGACAAATACAACGTCGCTGACGCAGTTGTCGTTGGCTCTTTGCTGATCTCGCTTCTACGTCACTCTGACCGCGTCCGCTCGGCTTGCCTGGCGCAGCTTGTGAACGTCATCGCCCCCATCATGACGCAACCCGGCGGGCCGGCTTGGAAGCAGACAACATTCCACCCCTTCGCCCTGACAGCGCGGTACGCCAAAGGCGACGTCCTGAATCTGGCTGTGCGATGCGCGACCGTGGCGACTAAGAAGTTTGGTGATGTTCCGACCATTGATGCGGTGGCGACCCGCGATGCTGAAACCGGCGATCTGGCCATATTCCTCGTCAATCGACAGGTAGATGGTGGCCAAGAGGTGGTAGTCGATCTCAGTTCAATTGCCGAACGAAAAATCGTTGAGTCCGTCGTGTTGGCCAACCCAGATCTCATGTGGGCGGCGTCGGCGGCAGACTCGACGTCGGTCGCGCCGCAGCCTTTGACCGCAGACATTCAGGATGACGGTCTCCACTTCACTCTGCCACCCGTATCCTGGGCAATGGTCCGTGTGGCTGCTTGAACCAATAAGAAACAAAATGCTAACAGGCAAAACTAGGAAGGTTGATCATGAGCAGTATTTGGTTTTTGACTGGCTCGCAGTTCCTCTATGGTGAGGACGCGTTGGCGCAGGTTGATGCCAATTCGCGAGAGATTGCAGCGGTCTTGAGCAACGCTGGTTTGTTCGCGGATGTGGTTTGGAAGCCCGTATTGACCAGTAAGGAAGCTATTGTCCGCACGATGGTCGCGGCGAACTCCGATGATGAGTGCATTGGGGTTATTGCCTGGATGCACACGTTCTCTCCGGCAAAGATGTGGATCTCCGGGCTTGACGCGTTGGCCAAGCCGTTGCTGCACCTGCACACGCAGGCCAACGTGGAGTTGCCGTGGGCCACGATCGACATGGATTTCATGAACCTGAACCAGGCTGCGCATGGTGATCGCGAGTTTGGCTATATCGAGGCACGTCTTGGAGTGGCGCACAGCATCGTGGTTGGACATGTGTCAAACCCGCGGGTCTGCCGCGAGATTGACGTCTGGATGAGGGCCGCTGCCGGCATCGCCTGTTTGCGTGGCCTGAATTTGGTGCGTTTCGGCGACAACATGCGCAACGTGGCGGTCACTGAAGGTGATAAAACCGAGGCCGAGCATGTTTTCGGCACTTCGGTGAACACATGGGGTGTGAACGATCTGGCCGATGTCGTCGCCACCGTGTCTGACGCCGAGGCTGAGGCACTGGCCGGGCTGTATGAGGCCGACTATGATGTGGCTCCCGAGCTTCGCAAGGGTGGTGACCGTCATGGGTCACTGGTGTATGCCGCGAAGCAGGAGATCGCCCTCAGGGGCTTCCTTGAGGCCCGTGACGCCAAGGCGTTCACCACGAATTTTGAAGATCTCGGTGCCTTGACTCAACTGCCTGGGTTGGCCGTCCAACGGCTGACAGCCGATGGGTTTGGCTTTGGTGCCGAGGGTGACTGGAAAACCGCGATGCTGGTACGTGCCGCGAAGGTGATGGGGCAGGGGCTGGCCGGCGGGGCGTCCTTGATGGAGGACTACACGTACCACCTGGTTGATGGCCAAGAGAAGATCTTGGGTGCTCACATGCTGGAGGTGTGCCCGTCGTTGACGTCAAAGACGCCGCGCGTCGAGATTCATCCGTTGGGCATCGGGGACCGAGGTGATCCTGTGCGGTTCGTGTTCGATGTTGACCCTGGCCCCGCCGTCGTGGTTGGGCTGTCTGATATGCGGGATCGTTTCCGGTTGACGGGCAACACGGTCAAGGTTGTGGGCCCGGACGCGGCGATGCCGAAGCTGCCGGTGGGTCGGGCCGTTTGGGTACCGGACCCGGATTTGTATACTTCCGCGGCTTGCTGGCTGGCGTCGGGTGCGTCTCACCACACGGTCATGTCGACTGCCTTGACTGCTGATCATTGGCGTGAGTTCGCCCGCCTGCTGGGCACCGAGTTCGCGTTGATCACCAAGGACACGACCAGGGACGGCTTCGATGACCGTCTGCGTTGGAATGCCGCCTACTACCGTCTTGCTCGGGGCATCTAGGCCGAGCTCACATCGACCCCACAGCCGCAGCCGTCTGAGTAGTGCGCTCACATTGGTGACGACGAGGAAACAACGTTATCAGATTGTTATCAAACGTCGCGTCGTGCCTCTTGCGAGCATGTTGGTGTTAGCGCTAACGTCATTACTACGGCCAGCCAATCTGAGCCGAGCCACCGGAGCCAAGGGGCGCCGGGGCAGCAAAACCACATTGGGTTCGGCCATGTGAGCCACCCAGAGAGGATTCTGCAATGAAGAAGCAAATTACCGTGGCCGGTCTGGCGGCGCTGATGGCGTTGTCGTTGGCAGGTTGCGGTACCAACAATGGCGGGGGCACAACGCCGCCGCCAACTACGGACACCAGCACGAGCACAGATACCGCCACCAGCAGCACCGGTTACAACCTCCAGGTCAAAGACGTCAATGGTGACGGGATCATCACCGTCGGCTTTGCACAGGTTGGGGCGGAATCCGGTTGGCGTACCGCCAACACCCAAAGCTACAAGGACTACTTCGTGGAGGCCAACGGTTTCAAGCTCGTCTTTGCCGATGCCAACCAGGACCCCGACAAGCAGAAGCAAGATGTTCGTGACCTGATCGCCCAAGGCGTTGAGGTTATCGACCTGGCACCGGTCACCGACTCCGGTTGGGAACCCGTGCTGCAAGAGGCCAAGGACGCCGGCATCCCCGTCGTCATCTCGGACCGTCAGCTCTCGGTTTCTGACGATCTGTATCTGACCTACTTCGGCGGCGACATGTACGCCGAGGGCCAGCGGGTTACCGATTTCCTGAAGACCTACATGGCTTCCAACAACATCACCACGGCCAACATCGTGCACCTGCAGGGCACCATTGGCTCGACCGCCCAGATCGGGCGTTCCAAGGCTCTCACAGAGGCTGCTGCGGCCAACAACTGGAACATCGTCTATGAGCAAACCGGCGAGTTCACCCAGGCCAAGGGCCAGGAAGTGATGGAGTCGTTCTTGCAGCAAAACAAGGACTTCAACATCATCTACTCCGAAAATGACGACATGACCTACGGCGCCATCGCGGCGTTGCAGGCGGCCGGCAAGGACCCCAAGAGCTATGTCATCGTGTCCTTCGACGGCAACAAGTCCGCCGTCCAGATGGTTGTCGACGGCACCATCAAGGCCATCGGGCAGTGCAACCCACTGCTTGGCCCGCAGGTCGGCGATCTGATCAAGAAGTCAATGAATGGCGAGGCGATCCCGAAGATCACCTATTCGCAGGAAGTTCTGATCGACAGCACCAATGCTGCCGAGCAGTTGAAGACGGCATTCGGGTCATAGGCCCAGCGCCCTTCCGGCGTAGCATGAATGCATAGTTGACGGGCGTGCGAGGTAGTCAAACACCCCGCACGCCCGCTTCCACAGGACATTGTGAGAGGAACACCAGTGCCAGACACATTGATCCAGATGCGCGGCATCACCAAGAATTTCCCGGGGGTGCTCGCCCTCAGTGATGTCGACTTCACCTTGAAACCCGGCGAGATTCAGGCCCTGATGGGTGAGAACGGTGCCGGCAAGTCCACATTGGTGAAGGTGTTGACAGGCGCCGAGGCCTTCGAGACCGGCCAAATATTCTTGGGTGACTCGCCCACACCGATCATCAATCATTCGCCGCAAGAGGCGCAGGCCCGCGGCATCTCCACCGTCTATCAAGAAGTCAATCTGTGCCCCAACCTGACGGTGGCCGAGAATCTTTTCGTGGGGCGTCACCCGGGGCGTGCGGGTTTGATCAACCGGCGCGAGATGAACCGCCGGGCCCGTCAAATAATGGAGAATATCAGTGTCGACATCGATGTCGAACGTCCGCTCGAGGGGTATTCCATTGCTGTTCAACAGATGGTGGCCATCGGGCGTGCCGTCGACATCTCAGCAAATGTGCTGATCTTGGACGAGCCCACATCGTCACTCAACGAGCACGAGGTGGTTACGTTGTTCGACCTGATGCGCAAGCTGCGCGACGACGGTCTGGGCATCATTTTCATCACTCATTTTCTTGACCAGGTCTACGAGGTGTGCGACACCATAACCGTCTTGCGTAACGGACGATTGGTCGGCGAATACGCCGTGGAGAGCTTATCGCGCAAGGATCTCGTATCGGCGATGCTGGGGCGTTCGTTTGACGATTTGGCATCCATTCACCACCAAACCGATACGGTGGTCGATGAGTCGACGCCGGTGGTCGATGCCGAGCAACTCAGTGTGCGTGGCGGTGTGAAACCGTTCGACCTCAAGGTTTTCAAAGGCGAGGTCGTCGGTTTGGCCGGGCTGCTGGGAAGCGGGCGCACCGAGGTGGCGCGGGCTGTCTATGGCGCCGATTCGCCGTCCGGCGGCACCTTGGAAGTGGAGGGCCAAAAGGTTGGTCATTCGCCAATCGATTCCATGCGGGCCGGCATGGCATTCTGCCCGGAGTCTCGCAAGGATGAGGGGTGCGTGCAGGATCTGTCGGTGCGCGAGAACATAATCTTGGCGGAGCAAACCAAGCGGGGGGTGTTCCGCCTGATGTCGCGAAGCGAGCAGGAAAAGATTGCTCGTCAGTACGTCGATCTACTGGAGATAAAGACCGCCAGCCTGGAGACCCCCATCAGCCAGTTGTCCGGCGGAAACCAGCAAAAAGTCATTGTGGCGCGATGGTTGGCAACCAACCCCGATTTTCTCATTTTGGACGAGCCAACTCGCGGCATCGATGTGGGGACGAAGGCCGAGATCCAGAAGCTCTGTGTCGATCTGGCTGACGGTGGTATGGCGGTGCTGTTCATCTCGTCCGAGATTGATGAGATGCTGCGCACCTGCGATCGTATCGGTATTATGCGAGACCTGCACAAGGTCGGCGAGGTGAGCGGCGATGAAATGACTTCGTCCAACATCATGTCGATGATCGCCGGAAGCGAGCAGGCCGTGCCATCCGAAGCGGGGGCTGTCAAATGACCGGTTTGCTCAAGCGTGTGCTTCATTCCCGCATGGCCTTCGCTCTGGCCTGCCTGATATTGGTGCTGTTGCTAAACGTGGTTGTTACGACGGCAACATCCGGCTCGCCAGGGTCGTTTTTCAAGATCGCGTTGACCAATGGCACATTGAACGGCCCATTGATCACCATCTTGAACCGATCGTCCGAGCTGGTCATCTTGGCCATCGGCATGACCATCGTGGTTTCTTGTTCAAAAGGCGTCGACATCTCCGTTGGGGGTGTCATGGCGCTGTCCGGGTCCGTCAGCATCTGGTTGCTGGGCTTTGGCCAGTTGCCCCAGAACGACTACCACGTGAAGGCATATGTGGTGCCCTTGGTGGTGGGCTTATTAGCTGCCCTTGTTGTGGGGCTACTGGCGGGGTTGTGGAACGGCTTCCTTGTGGCGAAGCTCAGGATTCAGCCCATGGTTGCCACCCTTATCTTGTTCACCGCCGGTCGCGGGGCCGCCAAGGTCGTGGGCTTCGGACAGATCGACAAGGTGGACGTCCCAAGCTACAAGTGGCTTGGCAATTTCTTCACCGACGCTGCTGGTCGCAACGTCTTGCCCATACCAACGCCGATTCTGGTGGCGGCTGTGGTCGTGGTGGTGGCCGCAGTGCTGCTGCGCTTCACCGCGCTGGGCATGAACATCCAGTCCGTCGGCATAAACGACAAAGCAAGCCGCATCGTCGGTTTGAAATCCAGCCAGATCATCTTGCTGGCCTTCGTATTCTGCGGGGCTTGTGCCGCGATCGCCGGCATGATCGCCACCAGCCGGATTTACGGAATTGACGCCAACAACATCGGCAAGAACATCGAGTTGGACGCCATCTTGGCGGTTGCACTGGGCGGCAACAGCCTTGGCGGCGGCAAGTTCTCCCTGGCCGGTTCCGTGGTTGGCGCCATCACCATTCAGGCTCTGACGACGGTGCTGTACTCGATCAACGTCTCGGCCGACCAGTTGCCTCTCTACAAGGCCATTGTGGTGGTCATCATCGTTGTGCTGCAGTCACCCGATCTGAGACCCATGGTGAATCGAGCGGTTGGGGCATTGGGTCGCGTGTTCCGGCGTCCCGCCGCCACGTCCGACTTGGTCGCGCAAGAGGGGGCCTAATGTCCAGTCCAACCAGCACCTTGCGTAACCTGCAGTCAAAGATGCTTGGAAGCAACTTCCTGTTGCTGATCACGGTGGTGCTGTTCGCCGCCATTTACTTGACCGGTGTGATTGTCTACAAGGACAAAAACTTCGGTAGTCTCAATTCCTTCTTCGACATGTTGAATTCCAACCCTGGCCTGATCGTCATCGCCGCCGGCATGACGATGGTGATCGTGTCAGGTGGCATCGATATTTCGGTTGGCTCTCAGGTGGCAATGTATTGCATGATGTTCGCCTTCTTCATGGAAAAGAAGGGAATGGGGTGCTACCCGATGATCGCCATCATCTTGCTGACTGGCGTCGTCTTCGGATTGGTGCAGGGGGTGTTGGTGGCATATTTCAACAT
>Ga0123357_10005080_pt1 | contig 15670 bp, 14 predicted proteins | sample TergutEmb28metaG_FD_89873 | JGI IMG/M metagenome (GOLD analysis project Ga0123357, IMG submission 89873) | Embiratermes neotenicus P4 segment gut microbial communities from Petit-Saut dam, French Guiana - Emb289 P4 | ecosystem: Host-associated > Arthropoda: Insects > Digestive system > Gut ... | reverse complement strand
GAAAGTGCTAATGTAAAAGTACAATAGATTCAACACTGAAACTAATGATATAAGCACCATGAATAGTAACAACAGAATAGCTGCAACACTGTATTCCCTAGGGACATAGTTTGTCTCAGGAATGTAAGTATAAATACCCTGCATAAAAGAGATGACGACGACGACAACAACAACAACAACAACAACAACAACAACAACAACAACATCATCACCATCATCATCATCCCATAAAACATAATAACCCCCTCATCAAACCTGGTTACCATCTGGCTGCCAGCACTTTATTCCTGGGTATTTATATTCCCTACTCCAGTGTGACAAATATTAATAACTCAAAAAATCTTCAATCCCCCTCCCCAAGAGGAAGATTATTTGGTTATTATTCATTAATTTATAAACAGTATGTGTGAGGGTTATATCCGAAAGATTTGCACATACTCACATAAAGGAGCCTGCACATTTGATGGAACTCCTAGCAGATGATGTTCATTGAGCGCTATCGCAATGTGAACAGCATGAACCCGTAGTTTTTCAATACGTGCCAAAAATTCAATTGCTGCTTCAAATTGGCCCGTTAGAATAAGAACTTGAAAGTACACATGAGGCTGATCATGTGCATTGTAGTGGCTCTCACCTGAATGTGGGGAAATAAAAAAAAATGAATAAAAACAAATACAAATAAAAAAATTGATTAATTAATTAAAAAACATTTAATAATTTGCAAAAAAATTCATAACTCAGGCAAAACTTACATTTGTTTTTGTGTTTAAAATGCAGGGATAGAATATGTCACAAACAGCTTTCTTACCAAGGAAATCAGACAGAAGAGGCATGCACATGTGCAAATACACACATAAAGAAAAACTGAACCCACAGAAATAATGTTACTAACATCATTCAGCAGTTGCCTGTGAGACAGATGATAGCTGGAGGGGTATTCAAGAAATTCCCAATATTTCATAGAACCAAAGGTTTCTTTATGGTGTTCACACAAGCCCACCACTAGATTTTCTCTCACACTGCCTGAATTCAGTGTGAGAGAGAATCTAGTGGTGGGCTGAATTCAGTCAACATGCCTATTTCTTTTCTATCGATACTTAAACCTTTTGTTGTTGGTAAAGAAACCCAGTTTAGTTAGCTATTCATCAATATTTACCTGACAGTAGAAACTGGGATAACAATGTTAATATGTCATCCCCATATACATGAATAGATAATATATAATTTTTCCTGTTGTTGCATAGTTCATCAAAACTGCTATTAGATGCTGCACTGCACTGATAACACAAAACTGGTCATAAACTACACCATGATTTTGTGCATGGCAGAGTTTTTCTCTTCATTAGCATGTTAAATTTATGGTGATATCTACCATATTCCTCAAGTATTAATGACTGCAAGTGAGCAAAAGTCATTCTGTCTGTAGCCTGAGTGTCTGCACTGTCTTCTTCACGAATCTGACAAAGTTTCAACCATAAATAATCATCTGCAGTTTTGGCTACTTCTGAATGTTCATCATTCACATCGCATGATCCAATGACACAGTACACAGCTCTGAAAGGGAACATGAATACAGGACACAAAATCAGAAACGGTAACAATCATTTTTGATCACATATTCACATACATGTTTCTGAAAGCAGTGTGGTTAAGAACATGGGTGCATGATTTATGCAAACATCAAAGGAAATAGTCCAACATGGAAAATAATGTGTCTATTTCACCTATACATAAAACAGAGACATTTTCTCCAAAACTGGGCTTCTGTTTCTGTTCAGTGTAATGCCTTAATGGTTTCACTACACTTCTTTAGACAGTTAACATTTTTTGGTACACTCTGTACAAATAAAGATATCATTGAACTACAGCGTCAATTACCAAATCAACACACATCCGTATACAGTGAAACCTCAGTCCTTTGTTTCTGAAGGGCTCATGAACAGCACATGAAAAATGAGGGACAATGACAGTTGTAGGAATGGCATTACATCTATCAGGAACACAAAAAAACAAAAACATTGAAATTTTACATTCTGTAATTGAGCTTACAAAAACAATAAAAAATAAAAAGTAATGTTAACATGTGGCAGCAAGTAACTCTTGTCCAAAGAATCTATTACTGACAAATGTTTAGTTTGAAACAGTCCTGATTTCAAGTTTGAAATGTCCTACTTGTTACACCCCTTCTTCATACCCATTACTGCCACCTCCCTCAAGATCATCACACAACTCATCATCTACGCTGTAAATGCCACGTGTTGCAACATCCCCCCCCCAACACACACAGAGTAACAATTCAATATATCAGTAAAATAGTTGTGATATCAACATGAATGCTGTATAGCAGCATTTATGCATGTAGAGGTCACTTTTTAATCCAGAGTTTCAATCTCCAAACAGAGAGTAAAACCTACAATGAAACTGGCCCATGTATCACTGAAAACCTGACATATGCCAAATTTCTGGGTACTTGTTTTCATGAAGGTACTTCAAGTGTCTCCACCCTCTCATAAATGTTCACTGGTATCAAAATTTTCTTCCAATTGCTATGTTATGGTTTCCATCAGCACACTCAACCACTTGCATTATTGCAGGTGATATGCAAGCGGTTGCAACTGGGACCAACATTTAAAATGAAAGGACTGATTTACAAGGAATAACTGTGCCACAAGTGCATAAATCATAAGATGTGTTGGTTGTGAAACATGTCATCTGAAATGGAACGAAAGTTCTTATATGACAAAATTTAATTCAAACATTTCATAGAAAAATAAAAGGCCTTATTGTCTTTCATGAACAAAGATGTGATCTACATGTGACAGCAAACTGCATGCTATATAGTTCCAAGCAAAACACGGAACATGTATAACAATGAAAATGTAAACTTTCTTCATTTTCTAAAATAATTTGCATATACTATGTATGGACTGTTCATTTGATATGCTACCCCTAACCCCACACTCTTATGTCTGTTATGGAAAAGTGAATGTTAAGAGAAAACCACCCATATGTAATTCTGGGGTACAGAACTTACTTCTTAAATGGATCAGTGGTACTTCTTATATGTCGGCGATACTGGAACTTCACCAGAGTCTCTAACCGAGAACTCAGCTTCTTGTCTTTGCTATTAACCAGCTCTTCCAGCACTGAACAGAACTCTTCCATCCCTGATCTACAACAAAAAGAAATTGCACATTGCTCAAAGTATGGTAACCAATAACAAGGAAATGCTATTTAATGAATCTATGGATGAATGGGTTCTCTCACATTAAATGGGTGCCATGGAAAATGACATATTGAAGCTGCTCAACTTCTTACAGAACTTACTGTAAAATTACGATATCATATTGCTTTGGTGCATGTTCAACATGTGATGTCACCTGCCATAGGATACATTTGTTGCGTAATATCTGGCAGAAAAATCATGGATGCCTGGACCACAGTCACAGTGTGAGTATTGGAAGGTTACAAATTTCTTGCACCAAAGGTGAGTTATATACTAAATCATGAAAATAATACTCTTTATAGCCCTGGCAGGAGGGGGAGGCAAAAAACCTAAAGAAAGTTTACAAAATCCAGTCACATCATGGAATATCACTGTAAGTCTCTCCAGCAACAGAAGCTGTCGGTTCAATAGCACTACTACCAAAGCCTAACAATTAACAGCAAAGAGGAAATACAGACTGTGATTGATGTTTTACACTTCCTTTTTTGCTGTCATTAGTAAAGATCCTACTAATGACAATATCAGCCAGTTCCATCCCAGCTTCCAATCACACAACCCATTTCCATTATATTCATCTTACCACTTCCTTAGTTTTCCACATGAATGCTTTCCAACAGCTCTCCAATACAATTCTGTACTGACACCTTCATCAGAGTTATATGCCAAACTCATCATAAAACAAAAGACTTAACTTCCCTAACAATACTAAGGTAACCTGTATAAATCAAGAATTTCCAGGGCTATAAAAACTACCCACTTAACCTTGCAAAGCTGGCCTCTATGCACAATACTGTGTGAGTATATTTTAGGGGAATTTAAATTGAAAACTCCTCTGTCCTGGACAGTAGTTGGAATTTAAATCCAAGCTAATTAATATCTAAAGGGCACAACAGTGAAATCAACTGTCACATTTTCCCTAGAATATCAGACCACATCAAGACACTACAATTTGGAAAAAATTATTAGTGGCAGTCAACCACTCCTCTGAGACTTCAATAAAAACGAAGCCCCAACAGACATCAACACTTACAATCGCCACTTTACCTGAAGGCTAATAGAACAGTGAGACATCTCACAGCTATAACTATGAAGGAAGTTACATATCCTAGTAAAGTCTGACTTTAATTCTTTTCCCCCTACCTACACCATAAACACATGGTTCTTTAATGTAAAAACATAACAAAGACATTTGACTTAGATCGACTGAATTCACTGTGACTTAATTACGGTAAATTTAGACATCTGTAACTGAAGAAACTGTGTCCACATATTTTACTCAAAAATTAGTGTTTACATCACAAAATTATGCCACCAATTTACTGAATACTCAACAGGTAAGTCCACAGTGACAAACTGAATCAATCAAAGTTACACAATCTAAAGCTCACAGTTTAGGTCCGAAGCACTTAACTGAAAGAGGTTTTACTGTAATATGAAAAGGAGATGATGACCGGTTACAGCAGTAGCTCCCATTTCATGTTGCTTGAATTAAGTTTTTCCCTCACTTAACATTTTCCTCAGTTTAACAATGAAATCAATTTTTGCAAAATGAAAATTAAAAGATGGTTTTGGGATATTCAATTAATTCCAAGACAGAGGACATACAGCATTTCAAGATGTGATGCTGAAAATCTCACTTTGCAGAGGAAGTGCACAGAAAACACCTTAGCTGTGATAACTGGTTGCATTGTCAAGATTCCGGCTGCATAATTCTTCGCTGTACTCTTTACACTTAGTACGCTGATGCTAAGTATACCATTTAACTGACATGCCATATGTTAATCTACATTTTAATATACTAACCCTTTGGCACTAGATTAAATGTCTGACATGACAAGCAGGAGGCTGGAATTTATATAACAGCTGCATAAGGAAACCCTTAAATTTCCATCATCTGTAAATGACATTTGGCATTTTGAGCATCACAGTGCATGAGTATACCCGATGTTAGGAACCAGTGGGTTAAAAGCAATATGGGACATTTCATTTTACTGTGTTCTATTGTACGAGGCATGGCAAAGGCCTCACATCAGAGAGATCCAGTATGAAATACACTGGGGCAGTGAACTTTCTAAGGCTTAGTGAAATAAGAACTCAGACATACATGTAAGCACATGAAATTTTCTGCAAAATATTATTTGGAAGAATAAAAATGTTTACATCCCTACCCAGCCTGTTTGGCACAGAACAGTGCCGCTGCTACATCACCACAGCGCAGACAATAGTAAACCAGTGGCCAGAATGGTTGATCTTCCACAACACCATCCTCTAGACCTACCAGGCCTTGTGGAACTCGGACTGCTACATAACTGCGAACTAATGGAAATGTTCCAGGTACACCACCTCGACAAGCTTGTTGGAGATTTCCCATCACCACACTGGTCATATATGTCTTGTATCTAGAACACATACCAATCAGATACTGACCAACATTCAGCACTGTGAAAAAGGACCACTTAATAAATTGCATGTAGAATTCCAGTAAATCCACAAATAGCATGGCAATAACAAAACAGACTGGGAGCAGTAGTGTGAAGCTCCCATACTGACCAGAATATTAATCTGTCCCTAATTCATCATCTGAAATCTGGGGAGGTACCTCATAATTGTGCAGAAAGATTAATATGTTCTACATTGGCATTTTCCAGAAAACTGAAGACTGTGAAGGGAAGTCATTTTATATGCAGGGCCATTTTACATTATGGTAAATACATTATATTCAGCCAGTGAGCATGAGAACACAAAGGTAAGGGTACAGCAATCCCTGTTCAGGAATATTCAGGCCCTGAGGTTTCCAGGAGTTTGAGGCTCCCAGATTTCAAAACAGTCAGCACATGAAGGTGGTAAGGTTGTCAGCCCTAAGTAATGGCTGCCTGTACCCCCTTGGAAATGTTCCTGGTACTCATTTCTGTTAGAGGCTGAGTTAACCCCAGGGCCATATTGTGGCTGGAAAGATTACGTCAATGAAAAATTCCAATGACATCAATGGGAATCGAACCCATGACCCTGTGGCTTGTAGCGCAGTGCCTCAACCAACTGCGCCACTGCGTGACCCAACCATGAGAACATAGGCATTGGTAAACCAACAGACCTTGAGTATGAACATCACAAAACACAAGCAGCAACACAGTACATAAAAATTAAGAAAAATCTGGCAGTTATTCAGCTGGGCAATAAATCTCCTGCCTTATATGCCAGAGTGACAATACTATAATAAATTTCACTGTACAAACTGAACGTGGGGGAAAGAAAAAAAATTCAACACCTTAAATTTCTAAATTGTGCACAGTGGCACCATCTGAACACAATGTAATAACTACCTAAAACACTAACAGGATGAAAATGGGGCTGTACAAACCTGTCTTCCAGATATTTTCTAGCTTGAGTAACGAGGACGTTTTGAACCTGTGGCAGAACCCTCGTAGATAAAGGATCACCTGTTGCTCTTGGGGGAACTTCCGACATATAGCGAATCATTTCCCATAACTCACTCACTTTCTACACAGAAGATACAAACAGCAACTCAGATATGATTCTATACAACCAATCGACTTGCATCAATCAATAAATTAAGCACAACAGAACCATCATTAAAGAGAATGCAATTAAAATTAAATAAATCTGAAGAAATTGAAAATGTGCATTTTTATTGCACAAAATGTATGAAATGAACAAATGATAGGTGCAAGGTACATACCAGTATTTTGGGGCAGCAACTATCATTCTAAATTTCATATTTTAAATATTTAAGTATGTGACATTTTAAAAATTTTGATTATTTTAATTTAAATTTCAGTGTGTCAGTTCTGTTATATGCATCTGATCTACACAGCAACCTACAGTTCACGTCACAATTCTTCTACCTGACATACAAGATATCAGGAACTAACAAGTTGTAAATTAGTTACGTTTTATAATTGATTATGTGATGTACAGACTCCCTGATGATAATACCACAGGGATTATCATTGGTGCAAATACAAAGATAGTGCATTTGTTGGTGAATTATTATATATATGGTAACAAATGGCAAGAAGTACATGAGACATCTAACTGAGAAACTTGAGTGAGATGAAAAATTTGGTTGGTGCATAGTAAAACAACAGATCTGAACTAGTTTTCATGTCATTTATTATGATTTATAACAATAAATCAAAGCTATACTATACCTTATCATTCAAGCTGTCTGCAACTTGTGAAAACTTATCCACTAGAGATGGCCGAATGACTCCTTGAACCACAACCTTGTTATAGTCTGTCACTTGTTTTGCATATGCCATTTCTTGGTTATCCAACAGACTTCTAACTCTAACTGTGTCACTAATAATGGAGGGCTGAAACCGCAATACATTTCATACACTGTCAATACCTTACGTCATTCACACAACTAACAGTGACAACTGCAAGGAATTTCAAACTTGAAGTACCTGAATATTTTACAAAGTGTGTAGAAAAATAATACCCTTTATTTTGAAACATTGTTACAGTCGCTATTAAAGTAAACATGTGAGACACAACACAGATAGGCCTTTTTAAGTTTCACCAATTATTTTTACAGCAAGCTACCACTGTTAAAGCAGATTGCCAGATAAGCTTATGGCACTCTATGTGGAACAAAACATGCAAGTCACTACAAAGGTAACAGCATAATCTGCTACAAAGTAATTCAAACCAGTCTTCAACACCTTTGCAGTACAGCAGAAACTCCCATGTCATTTGCATGAACATTGTGGTTTCAAGTTTTCACAGAAGAAATATTGCGGTAAAATTTGTATGCCATGATGTACATCTCTAGCTTATTAGAGGAATAATACACAAGAGGACACATCTACCCAACCACGTCGCCTCTACCCAACCACACAGGATTTCATATGTCACTTTGTATGTGATTATTTTTCTCACATACTGCCTGCAGCCCTAAATCATGTACATCATATAGCAATTCTAAGAATATGCAGAAGGTGAGAGGGAGTTCAGCCACAGGCACGATGTGCAGAAACTCTGTTGGCCAGGAGCTCACCACCTGATACCAACATGGTTGACATAAAATACAAAATGATGGTGCAGGAACTTTCTGTGGCTTTCTGGAAGTCAGAACAGGAGATGAGAAGCATATATTCACGCATACCTATATTTGTGTACCAATGATGGTAATGGGATATATTATAGACTGGTTAGAAATGACCCAAAATGGAGTACTATACATAAAAAATTTCTTCTTTACCTCTGGCTGGAGTGAGAGGTTGAGGAACTCTTCAGAAGATCCAGCAAGAGCATGGAGTGCTTTCTGTTTTTCTTGTTTCCATTCACTTTCAATATGTTCCCACTGCAATTTCTCTGTATCATCAAAGCACTGAAAACAATAATCTAATGTCAATAAAGAACAAAAATTAACACTTCCAATAAACAGGTATGTAATATATTTAATTGTTTTGATACACATGTTTACATTTCATACAAAAGGAAAAGAGAAAACGAGCTTTTGAAGAAATCTGAACACAGCCATCTAAGATAGAATAAAATAAGGTGTAACAGCACTAGAAGGTTTATTCTCAACAGGGGGGCAGAAAGGAAGGGAGACGAAAAACAACATAAAAACTCAAAAGAAATGCAGTGTTTAATGGGTTTAAGGTAGACTCAAATGCATCTGTTATTCAGAACTGTCACATAAACAAAGAAACTTAAATTTAAATAATGTAATTTCATCCACAGCACATACAATAATGTACTAGTATGACCATGTCAACAGAAACTCATTTGTGATAACTGAGTGTGCCTTCTGAGAGCAAGGTAAGTGTTATGACTGGGCACAGATTATATTCTACCTCTTAACTGTAAATTTAAAATTTACTAGAATAATTTAGCTTTAATGTTTTGGAAACAGATCCTGGTTCCAATATGATGTATTCTTTATTATGGGTGTCTCCAAGGATAGCAGTTTTATCACACAGAAAGCGTGCATCTCCCAACATGTTCTGTCACAAGAGTTGTGCTTGAGACATAAGATAAAAAAAGGGGACATACCATAAATGAAGAGAGGGTATAACATACCACTGTCAGAACAATTTATAAGTGATTTTAAGGTAATAATTTGAGTAGCAATACAGTAACTGTCCTTACACCCAAAAATTACCCCTTCATAAACAGCAGGCCCAACTGTATGCAAAATGCACATGTATTTACTTAGCTAAAAGTTTTCATTCCATGTATAAATATGAACTTTAGTTAATGGAAGATACAAATTTAAGCAGTCCTGTCCCCAAACTGTGAGTCACACCTTTTACTCAAGGACCAGAAACCTGAACCTGCTAAATTTTATGCACTGTTCACATAATTCCAGCAGTTTTCCTTTTGTGAGATTAAAGTGCTTAAGAGCATTACACACACCAAACAAGTAATACATTTTAAAACAAATCCTTATTCTATGTGATGTTTTCAAATGCTACATGTGGTACTTATTCTGTTTGTATGAAAGTAACTTACAGTTCTATGGGTCTCCTCAATAACTGACAAAATAGCATTTTCCATTTCATTTTTTAGGAAACTCTGAATATCTGCATCAGGAATGGGCTCAAGAGGTTCAAATGTTTTCCGAGCACTTAATACCACAAGTTTTTGTGAAAGCTGCGGTAGATCAACTCCCTTTGAGCCCAGAAGTAAATGCCTGAAATGGAAGCAGCAAAGATCAGGATTTTGCTTGAGTTATTTAAGGATACACACTGGTTTTACAGCATCAAACAACACAATTATCATGAATGAAGGACTGGGAATTGGTTGTGGCCTCTTTGAAGGTACTATTACACCAACTAGAAGGACTGTGAATCTCAGTTAAGACACCTAGTTCACAGTCCCTGGATCATACTTAAATCTTCCAAATATGAATCACCTGAATCAGTCTCTACTCAACATTTGTAAGAACAATTACATACACCTTATCAAACACACTGGGTGTAAAAGAGTAAGATTAGTTGCCAGCTGTGCCATTGCATGACCTTTCTGCTACGCATGATCAATGTGTTGGGTACTGCCTTTCTTACTAAGTCGGTTACAGTAATAAAACCCTGCAACAAACATCACAATTTTACGAACATTAGTGGACATGCTGCAAATATTACCCCTACATTCCCCACATTTCTAAACTGGTCTGGCACACATTGCACTTGTTCTCTGGCTATGCATGACACTATTAACGAGATAGTGTTTCTGTGGGGAGCCTGTATTTCAGAAAACTATCTTCTGAATTTACTCTGAATGCTTCCAGCTACACGACAAATAAAATCCCACAGAACAATAGAACCTTGTACAACACCAAGTCACATGTGGAATATTGCATGGCAGTAGATACCACATCCTTTGCTCATTGCTATTGACTCATCAGGACAACATTTATGGAAGTCAAAAAACAGAACTGACTTCCCTTTAAAAAAAAACCAGTGCACACTTCCACAGCTAACAGCATACAAACTTTTACAAGTAAAAGGACAACTTCAGAACTAAGTATTTCTCGGTGCAGTGCAAATGACAAGCCTAAAAACACACTTAGCAATGTTCTGTGTTACTCAGCAGCTTACAGCCACTCCCACAGTGTCACCTGCACTGCACAAAGTAACTAATGCTTGCTTTTAGAGTGGATCTTCTACTTGTAAAAAGGTGTGATATATGTGCTACACACAATTTACTGTATGTGTGTTCAACATGTTTTGTAAATAATAAATGAATTATAATTAATAAAGGATTCACTATTTATTGCGCAAGTGTTCACCTTGTTTGGTAAATAATAAACTAGTTATAATTATTATAGGATTAGGTATCACTGTGCTTTGGAGTACTGAAATACAGTCCCCCCCCCCAGTGGCGCTGCGGCCCAACGTGGGCCATGGCCTCCTCTTTCATGAGATTTCTAGATCACACACAACTATGCATCACAGTCGGTAGGACTCCTCTGGACGAGTGATCAACTCGTCGCAGAGACCTCCACCTGACAACACACAACACTCACAATAGACAAACAGCCATGCCCCCGGTGGGATTCGAACCCACGATCTCAGCAGGCGAGCGGCCGCAGACCTACGCCTTAGACCGCATGGCCACTGGGACCGGCACTGAAATACAGTGGAATCTGAAACTGACAGAGAACATGGCCAATTCTGCGCCATGTTAAGCCACACCAATGCAGTTCAATGATCAGCAAATCTTAGCAAGTCTACAGTACATAAAGCAAACAATTTGTATAAATAAAGTAAGTAACCTAAATAAAGGTAAGAAAATCTGTTTTTACTATATGTCAACAATTCATTGCCAAAGCTTCTTGTGTTGGATAAGGACTGTGCAAAGAAATCAGCAAGAAATACAAACTGTGCAACAAAATGAGCAAGATATAAGAAATGGAGATACTCTGTATCACCAAGAAAGAAAAAGGCTAAAACAAAGCCTGTTGCAAAACTGGATGATACAAAAAAAACATCACAAGAAAAATTGTTCACAATATGAACGACGCATAACACTCTTCTATGGTTCAAAACAGTTCTAAAATATTTACAAGCGAAAATGAAATTTTCTGGATCAAGAAATCTGGCCTATAATACTGTGCACCAGTTAGGATTTACATTTAGCAAAGTGACACTGTGGCACATAGTGAAAGATTAAGAAAAATGGACAAATGACCCTCCAGTTATGACATAAGACCTATGAGTTGTAAGACATCAGATTTGTATTAATGAAAAAAATCACAGTTGTTGGATAAAATCTTAAGTCTGAAGGTGCCCAGAAAAAGAGATTAAATATTGGTGGGGACCTACATTTCTTTACTGTTCTTTTGTTGCTCTGTTACATCAAAATCCACGTCAATGATCTCCAATAGTTTTGTCTATGTAAGGTGTTAAGCTAGAAAGAAGAATTTTGGATAAAATTTTGTATGTATTTGATAACAGTGATATACCTTGATAAAAATTACCATTCATTTTATCACTGTTTTAACCTTTTAGCGCCGAACGTCAACTAAAGTGGACGAGCAGTGGGTCCTTTAAATAGCTGAACGGCCACTAAATTCCGGCGTCAAAAGGTTAATATACAGTCACACAGTGCACAGAAATGTGTCTGTTTTATGTCTGGACAAGATCAAAACCATGATATACAAATTAGAAAACATTTTGTACATACATGTAAGGATATAAAAACTACAAACTCAAGGCTGCCTTATAAAACAAGATGTAGAAAAATATCCAAGTACATAACACACTTGCTCAATTGGCTCAGAGTAGGGTATAATGGTGGGCTACACTGAAGACTGTAATAAACTTTCAGGTTCCACAAAAGATGGGGAAGTTCTTGATCAGCTAATTGATTATGAGCTCTTCGAGGACTCGGTGTATCTGACGAAAATACGCAGTACATGAAAACCACATCATCAGGCAATACACACAAAATGTAATGCATCAACTGTAAATCGTACTAATAAAATGTGGATCAGGTTTGTAAGACACTACGTCCTGAGATTCAATTACACCGGGTTCATAAGATAACACCATGTACACTAGCAGTAATCATCACGGGCAACACATACGCCTGAGTGTCCTGAGCTCCAGCCTGTGTCACTCTTGACCATAACTCTGTGGATGCTTCTAGAACTTGACGTAATGTCCTTTCGACCTTCGGCAGATCACCGCTACCGTCCACTTCTGCTGACAACTGTTCTGCTGCGTGAAGCAACTCACTGAAATCTGATTCTGCCATGACACTGAAATTAATACAAAGTATGCAACTGAGATTTTGTTCTTCTGTAATACTTGAATATGTAGTCCTGAAATGTCAAATACCAATCACACAGTGATGAAACACAACATCCCAGAAGAATGGAGAAATCAACTGCAACACTGCAGATTCCTAGAAACCAACAAGGACAGAACTGAAATTCTAGGTGCCAATATTTATAGGCTAAAATTTCAGCGAAATCAATTTACTTGAATATAGAAATACACTTGAGATGTATAATTTTAATAGCTAATGTAATTTTATTTTGGCACTCATGGTTCAATCTGTCAAACAGAAATTATCTGACAGAGTGTCTAACATCCTCTCACAGAACCATCCAGCTCCAGAAAAGTGTGTATATCATTGTCCACATACAATAGAAATGTAACTGCCATACTTTGTATATTAGTAACAAAAGGCCTTGTTAACTGTTCTCCTCCAATAGCACACACAGCTGCAGCCACCATAGTATGGTCACTGCTAGACTCACCTCAGAAGAGTCAAGCAGTATCACTTCTTTTCCAAAAATATTTACACTGTTGGAAGAACATTCACAGCTTTTGCCCATGTAGTTTTTTTCAAGCAGATAGAAAATGCTTGGGGGTGCGCACACAGTCCTTCTCTCCTACCAGTTTGCCTCTTCACCCACTGCCAACAACTAGTATGTAAACCGGTTCCCAGATCACACACACATACATGCACATGAACATACCCACTTGCACATACATGCATACAAACAGGCATATTAATTTTGGTGCAAGTTCTTTCTGGGTAACACTGCTCAACATTTTTGTAACATGTCAATGCTCTGTATAGGCATCGATTACTAATTAATTCTTGAACTTCCAAAGGCACAATATGGGTTTTTGTAAACATGATAATGAACATTCAGATTCCACAGGAAGGGAAGCTAACTAGCTTAGTAACTCTTAGCTTCTCATGAAGGATACCACTGATTACATAGTGGTATATAGTCGGATGATTCGAAATGAGCTATAAAATACGTGGAAAAGCACAGTACTAAGGTGTAAAATGCTATTTTAGCATTTACCTGGGAGGGTGGAAGAACACCATAAAAAATCTGTAGGCTAAGAACTGACTTTGGGACCTGACAAGGGTCTGTTAAAGAAAAATAATGTAAACACAATGAAACATACACAGTGCACCAGGAATGATGGACCATCATAAAGCTTAATTATGCATTTCCAAACTAGGGTAAAATAAAATGTGTGACAGACTGTGCAGTTCAGTTAGTTCAGCTCTCCATGGAACAAATACCAGTGAGAAGTGTGTGTGTGTGTGTGTGTGTTCATGTGTGCACATGCACAGGAATTAAGAGGAAAGTTTAATAAACCAAAACCCCCACTCTTCAAACATAATTGTTTACAAGTCAGACAGCAGCACAAGAATGGCCCAGTCACTTGTAATGAGCCAGCTGGCTGATTCTGGTTTCCACACACGCAAATATTGCTTGAATTTTGGCACATGTTGACACAATCCAAGAAGTTCAGCACATCATCATTCACAGGCCCCACACATGCCTAACAGGAGCATATAGCACACCGCGAACTATCACTGCTACAAAATTCCAGCTACACAGACATCAGTCACCAGGGCACAGATGTGTACTCACAACTTTGTCACCAGTTTTTGGAAGTGACAGATGATAATCCAGACATACCATACAGATAATTTTATGCTATTCATATCATGCATTTTCTTACATCCCATATTTTAAACCAACAAAAATGCACTAATTAAAATACATTAATACAGATCACAAAACACACTTCATATTAGGTGCCAACTCCTACATGTTTTGCCACCATGATGCCATCTTTGAGGAATTTATTAAAAACAAAGGATTATAAGTCCAACACGCATGTCAGGTGCTAGTCATTCTCATTTCCACCATAAAAATTAATAGTAAAAAAAAAAGTTACAATTCTAGATTACACATGTTAACACACACAAGTCCATACTGCTGTAATAATAACACTGTATAGTAATAAGCCTCTTCTGTTACACATTTGTAGTTGTTTATTTTTCTGGGTTGTGTACACAAACATCTGTGCCAATATATGATCCAGACAGATCTTGTCCCGCTGAAGTGTACAATGTATCTCATGTCAGGGTATATAATACAATATATACCCTGACTTGCACTTAATAACATGGGTAATCTATAATATTAACATCTTACGACTTTTAATTTTTATGGTGGAAATGAGGACAACTAGCATCTGAAATACACTGAATTTAGAGACTTCAAAGCAACCTTCATCAAATACAATAGATCTAAATCAAAATATCCCAGATGATGTGACTCCGAACACAGAGATTCTAAAACAATTTACACCAAATTGTATACAAGGGAAGGGGATACTAGATATAATTGATTTAGATTTAAATAAAAAAAACCCAGACGATATGAAGCTGAACTTAGAGATTTCAAAACAGTTGCAAAATAACGAGTTAGAAAAACTAAAAACAGAGCTCTTGGATCAAAAAAACTCACAGGAGATAACTATGCCACTAAACCCCCCCAAACGACAAAGAAAACAGGTAGTACTAAAGAACACATATTTTTTATGGACTTAGATAGTATACAAAACAAAAAAAACCACATTGATAAAACTGCAGGATATATGAACATTTACCATCAAAATATAAGAGGGTTAGCAACTAAATTAG
>Ga0123357_10005079_pt1 | contig 15670 bp, 7 predicted proteins | sample TergutEmb28metaG_FD_89873 | JGI IMG/M metagenome (GOLD analysis project Ga0123357, IMG submission 89873) | Embiratermes neotenicus P4 segment gut microbial communities from Petit-Saut dam, French Guiana - Emb289 P4 | ecosystem: Host-associated > Arthropoda: Insects > Digestive system > Gut ... | reverse complement strand
CAGCGAAATGGTACAGGAGCGGATGAACGCTGCAGCGTTATCAAACTAAAAAGTAAAAGATAAAAGGTAAAAAAGTAAGAGGGCGCTTTCTTGCTTTCTTCCTTTTTTACCTCTTACCTTTTACCTCTTAATTTGCCTTGATCCATGGGAAGTACAAAAAAACATGGCGCATTTTTCCGGAAATCGCTATATTATATCTCTCTGACTACGAAATATCATAAGCTAAGAAAAATCGGGTAATACCGCGGAACACTCTATTAATCTCTGTGGTTAAAAATTCTTCATTCCCTTTTTCCGCAAAGGTGTCAGCCGCTATCGGAGTTTTATTGACATTTTTGACATATTCAGCGCCACTTATCAAATGATTGAAAAATAAAACAAATATTCCCGCTATTCTACAATCTTTTTCGTTTTTTATTTTGACTGTAGCAGTCTCATTTCGTATCTTCTGAATGTAATTGCATAATATTAATCCTTTTTGTATCCGGTAATTATTTATCCATACCAATGGTAACACCTGCGTCGCTTTGGATATGACAATATAATTTTTTAATATTTCAGGAGGTAAGTATGCGTTTATCAATTCGTAGTTTCACGGTTGTTCTTTGTTGTGCGGCACTGGGCCTCGTGACAACGGCCTGCAATAGCCCCCTTGGATTGGGGAGCAGGGTAAACACGGATGTGCCTGTTATCACAATGCCGGACGAAGGGAATGTGCCGGGGTCATTTCTTCATGGCAGCGATAACCTTGTTCTTCTTGATGTTATACAGGAGTTTGGCCTTGAGTCTGTTAACATGACGGTCGAGTACATTGATGTGCATGGAGATGCACAGACGGCAATAGCCCCGGCAAGCTGGAACAAGGAACGGGGCTGCTACACCGTTAATATTGATACCGCCGCTTTGAACATGGCGGACGGGGCCATCAAGACCTATGTGACGGCTGTGGACAGGAGCGGGAAAAAGACCATCACTACCGACATGGTCTATACCGTTAAAAATACGCCGCCCCAAATTGAGATGACCATACCCAAACTGAAAGGCGACGATTACGAAACATGGGATTTTGATTCCGGTTCTCCTCCCTCGATATTTATAGGCAACGATATAATGGGAATAGCGACTGATCTTTACGGAATCGCGCGGGGATATCCGCAGATAATGATCTGGCCGGTGAAAGCCAACGGAGAACCGGAGGATGGGGTCACTCTTGACGCGGACAATGCAGCGCCGGGTGCTGGGCGTACATGGGGAACATGGCGGACGGTACTGGACGATAAAGGAAAAGCGTTGACCTCACACGGCCTTAAGGCAATTATGTTCCGCTGGCCTACGGATACGTATACTGTCGGACGTTACCATTTCAAGATCAGGGTAAAGGATCTGTTTGGTATTACAAACATCTATCCTTATAGGCTTGATTCCGGTTTACCCGCGGGTGCGAAGGTAAACAAATATATGGCGCTTGAACTCGCCAAAACCACCAGCCCCATCATAAAATTTGACGCTGCCGATCGTTACTACAACCGCACAGCGCCATTGACAAGAACGGTATCAATAAGCGCCGAGAACGGCATAGCTGTCGTGAATGCTATAGTAAACAATTCGATGCAGGCGGATTTTTCCCGGGGCGGCATAAATTTCGCGGGTACTTTGCATAGCGGTAATTCAGCTTCCGGGAAATACACCGTTACAATACCCATATCAGACATACCGGGCAATTCAAGTGATGACATGATGCTGCATGTCATGGCGGAAGACGCGATGGGAAATTCTTCAATCGTGAGTCTGCCTTTTATTCTGGATGTTGATCCGCCCGCAGTTGAATTTATCGATCCCTTCGCACTTGAGACGAATCCTGAGCCAATACCTGAATTAACCAGCACGGTGAAATTTCAGGGAACCGCCTTCGACAACCAGCGTGTCAGGAAAATGTACTATGCCCTTGGCAGGACGGAGACAAACAATCCCCTTCTTGGCGCCGGGGCTGAAGATACTACTGGCTGGACGGACACGGCGCTTGATACGGCCGCTCCCAGGAATTTCCATAAAAGCGGTGACAAAATACGCGCGGCGTGGTACGGCTCACTTAACAACTGGCGCTGGGAGTTTGAGAATATCGCTGATCTGTATGTAAGCCCGACAAAAGCTGTTGACTCAGGCGGGAATTACTACCTTGAGGATTACCAGTGGAACAATAACCTGTGGTACTTGCCCGTCAAATTTAAGCTGGTCGACTATGCCGGTAATGCAAGCATTACCGCGGTAAAGCTAATTGTTGATCCCGACAGGGACAGGCCGGATGTAAGCTTCAACAGTCCCGCCAACAATGATACTGTCGGCGGAGAGGTCCGCGTCAGCGGAACCGCCGTAGATAACGAGATCGTGTACGATGTGCAGATCAGGGTTACCGCGCAAAGTGACGCCGAAATCGGAACCGGCGCCTGTACCTGGAAAATAACAAACGATCCCGCAAATGATGACTTCGTCCCCGCAACAATGACCGGCAGCGGGAGTACAGTTAACTGGTACTATACCCTCAATGAAGATAACGCGCTTACTCCGCGTGATCTTAATCAGCTTCGGAACGTGAAAATCGAAGTGCGTGCCAGGGACGCTTCGATTTATTCTCCCAATTCACCCAAACCTGTCAGGGATAACCACATCATAAAAACACTGAACCTTAATTTTTCCGCGACGGTGCCGACTATTGACCAGGTGCAAATACTGCGCGCAAGTCCGTCCGCGTTAATTAACGAAGCGACACAGGGAGATGCCTACGGCGTTGGAGCCATGGTATCGGGGGATCTTGTCCTGAGGGCGAGGATCAGGGATGACTCTGGCATAAACAGCATTAAGATTAAGGGCGGTGACACCATGGTCTTTGGCGATGATCTTAAGGCGTCAGGTTTTTCGGGATCGCAGCCGTACAGGCCCTGGGTTCAAAAAACTCCTTCGCCGGATACCGGCATCGGAGAGGAGTATTACCTTTTCATACCGCTTAAAACAAACGCCGGGAGCGCCGCCGGCGGATTATGGAACGGCAGATTTTACAACAGCGCCGGAACCTACAGCATTGACATCCAGGTTGTGGATGATACCAGCCCGGTTGGTTTTATGGCGCAGCAGACCATAGCCCTGCAGATAGACAATTACTACCCGGGCGCGAATTATACGGGTAATGTAAATGTGACCGGAACCCAATACACGGTGATGGGGAACGCTTGGGATACGGCGGATTCCGGCATAGGCGTTTATGAAATTGATAAAGTCGTTGTGTACTTCTCCAGGCCCGGAGGGCCGGTGCTGAACGGCATAGACATCGGGAACAGGGTATCTCTGGACAACAGCCCGGTAAACCCTGCCGAATGGACAGCGGCTCAGCAGGTAAAGATAGGGCGAAAGAGCGCGGCCGGTTCGGTTGCCGGTGTTGAGGGGCTTGTTGCAGCGCTGCCGTGGTTCCCCATACTGACGCCGGGAGCAGCATCAGGACAGTATGTTTCGAATAACGCCGGTATAGCGGTTAATGCCGCAGGCGGAACCATCGGCACAATACAGTCCTTCAGGGGAGTGCCGAACAAGGAATGGACCGTACAGCTTGATTCCACAAAATTACCGGAAGGTCCGCTTTACGTGAATTACGTTGTTTTCGACAGCGCGGGCAACGCTTCGTATTTCAGGGACAGCATTTACGTCGCTAACAACAGGCCCGTCATAACGGGGCTGCGGCTTGGTACGGACATAAACCGAAACGGAGTCATTGATGATCCCGCCGAATACTTCGATTACGATCCGGCGCCTGAGTCAAAAGCTTTCAGAATCAGAAACAACAGGTACAACGTAAAATTCGATGTACAGAAAGGTAACGGACAAAAGCATTACCGGGTCTCCTACGCAACACCGGCTCTGAAAACGGTAACTCCGGCAACTATAGTTAAAGGGAATGTGTATACAATCGCCAGTATGGGCTCAATTACCGTTGACGAATGGATTAATATGGGCGTAATCAACGGTCCCTCATCCAATAACTACAACGGCGTGAGCTTCGTCGCAAATAACAGCTATACTGGCGCGCATACGGCGCAGGTCTACGCCTACCAATACGGCGGATCAGGCGGCAGCGCCAACACTTTCCTGGAAGGAAACGATATAGGCTCAGGCGAAATAAGCGGTTTCATTCCGCCGCAGCCGTTTGACAAAACCAGCTTTGGTTCCGCGTTGATACCGGATTCGGATCCCAAAAGCAACGGTGAAATAGTGACGCCGAAGCAGCGGCATTTTATTATCAAGGTGTACGATTCAACGGTTACCAATGGAGCGGCAGCCGATGAACTAAATTCGCTCGCGGATGTTGCGGTTGTTGCTGTTGATATTGATAATACCGACAGCAAAGCTCCGGTTGTCGCGCTTGATCCATTTTACTGGAACAGCGCCGCGGATAATTCGCTGTACCAGAGCAGCAGGGAAAACGGGCACATTGAACTTGAAGCGGATCTGCCCGCCGCGTTTAGCGCGTCCGCTGGCCTGGCTGATCGCGATCCCAAAGTTTCGGGCAAGGTCACTTTTAGGGGAACAGTTTTTGACAATAATACCATCGGCGGCGTCTATTTCAGGATCACCAACTTTACCGACGCGGGGGCCGTTGTTAAAACCATAGGCGGGATCTCCTGCTACGAAGCCGCAGTCTTCAGCGGCGGAACATGGATCAGCGCCAACCGCTTCGCGAACGGATGGAAATTCAGTGTTAACGCCGCGACCCAAAAGCTCAACCAGGATGGACATTACATCGAATGGCAGCTCGATTTTGACAGCCGCTTTATTGACGGTACGGCATCGCTGGACAATGTATTGACGGTAGTTGCGCAGGATACCAGGGACGAAGCTCCCGGGCCCAACACATCCGCCATACCCGGCAGTTTTACGCAGACAACAGATTACGCGAAGACCGCGCAGTACCGTTTCGATGTTGTGCCGTATATTTCCGGAATCGAGACTACAGTGCGCCTTGAGGGCGGCCTTAAAAACAACAATATCCGTTCGGCGGACGGTAAATACTCAATTATACAGGGAAGCAACAACGGGTTTATCACGGTGAACGGCTTTAACCTGGCGCCTGTTGCCTCAGGCGTAACGATACAGAACGCGGCCCAGAGGGACGCGCATAGGGCAAATCCCGCTCTTGCCCCTAACGGAACGCCCATGAGTTTCAGTTCCGTCGTCACCGACAGGACTTCCTTTACCATGACGAATAACGCCAGTTCCGGTTACCTCGCGGTCTGGGGCGGAAACCCGGCGGCGCCCATAGGGAGCCTCAACAACATCAACAACGACAACGCACTCGGCTCGTACCGGCTCAAATTAAGTACGGATAATATAGCGCCTGGCGCCAATTACCTGCTCAGGAGCGGTATTTCAAACGGCACTGATGAGGAGAATATGCCTAACCGTAACGCCGACCGCGCTATAACCAAAAATATCACCCTGACGGATGACCGGTACTTACAGTTCTATACGGTCAGGGAGACCAATGTAAAGAACGGCCAATACCCTGTGATGGTCATGAACGGGAACAACCCTGTCTTTGGGTACATTGATCCCGCCGGAGGTTCAAGCGGCCGTCCCAAGGCCGGAGGAACCGGTGTAACCATTCCCGGGACAGGAGCTGGAGTCACTGTTGGTACAAATACAGCTCATTATACCGATGCCAGGCCCCAGCGCGTTGAGTTCAACTATTCCGACGCCGGCGTCGTCTACAAGGAATACCTCATCAAGAGCCTGGTCTCGGATCAAATGGCAATGGCTGTAGACAGCGTTGGCCGTTTTGGTCACTATACCGTGTTTAACTACAGTAGCGGCAGTTCGGAGTACATCTACGATCGCTACGCCGAACTGTGGACTGACGGAGCGTTCGGCTGGACAGGAGGAACTCCTTATTTGGACTGGCCGAAATCTACTGATACCGGGCGTTATGTGGCAAGCAATAGCAATAATACTGCCATGAGTTTTGAGGCGCCAATGACCGGAATGCCTACAGGGACTGCCGGGATACCGCAGCTTAACAGGTTCCTGTACCCCCGGCTCATCATACGGGGAGATTCCATCAACAGTTACGCGACAAACTACCTTGCCTACTTTGATGACGCCACAACGGCCAGGCAGATAATTTTCCGTACCTTCCAGGTGGGAACAAACGCAGGTTTGCGGGAAAACCGCTTGTCATTTACCGATCCGCAGTACGATAATCAGGGGCGTATGTATGACACATTTACCAACTATAAAGCCGGATCGCCAATCGGAAACTCAGGACGTAATATTGCAGCTACCGGCGCGTCCAAATACTTTGACATGGGGGTCATGAGTGACGGCAGGGTTGTCATTGTCTACCTTGATGAAAGCGACGGCAGGCTCAAACTCCGCTATACCAGCAGCCCGATTGACGGCTCTGTTACAACAGGCCTCAGCTTTACCGAGAATACAGGTCTTAAGCTTCCCGATTATGTGGGTATGTACGTGTCAATGTTTGTTGATCCATCCGACCATATCCACATTTCCGCCTTTAACTACCTGAACAGTGAACTGTGGTACATCTTTATCCCCTCGTATAACGCAGCCGCATACAAGGCGGTTCCGGTAGATCAGTTTGGCTCCGTTGGTTATTGGACCGACATCAAGGTTAACAGCGCGGGAGTTCCGTATATTGCCTATTACAACGCCGCGGAAGCCGGCGGACGGGATTCGATAAAATTGGCCTGTGCGAAGAACGCGGTAACAGACACCGGCGATGTCAAGGGCGGAGTTGACGTAAACGGCTACACAACCAATGACTGGGAATACAGGACTGTTCCGGCCAAACAGCCCCCCCAGGGCGGTGTCCCGGGATTCCAAAAGGTCAGCCTTGGCTTCATGCTGAACGGCGACGCCATGTTGGGTTATCTGGGCGCCAATATTGAGTTTAGTTACCCGGTGGGGGAAAGGTAAAAGGTAAAAAGTAAAAATTAAAAGGTAGAAAGAGGAAGGCTGATTTTCTGGCTTTCCTCTTTACTACCTTCTCATTTTTTATTTAACTTGATCCTTGATCCTTGCAAAACATTGGCAGGGCAGGTATAGTCTATATCAGAGAGGAATGTGATATGTATGCAACTTATCGTCTGCGCCCTGATGAGCTGAACGAAGATTTTATACGCACCTTAAAAAGCGTCTACCAACAGCGCGAAATAATTATACTATCAAAAGACGATTATGATGAAGAGATAGAAAGAATACAGCACAATTCAGCTTTTACCGAAAAACTGCAACAGCGCATAAAAGCCCTTGATGAGGGTAAAGGCATTATAAAAACCATGGCAGAGCTTGAGGCTCTTGCCAATGAATGATTTGATTTTTGATCCTGACGCCTTTAGCGAATACCTGGATTGGCAGAACGAAGACCGAAAAACTCTCAGAAAGATAAATGACCTTATCACTGATATTCAACGAAACGGTGTAATGAAAGGACTTGGGAAGCCGGAAGTGCTAAAGCACCTAAAAGCATACAGCCGCCGTATTGATGAGAGTAATCGTCTGGTTTATGTGGTTGATGATAAGCAAAACTTGCGTATTATTTCCTGCAAAGGGCATTATAGATAGGGCTTTCCTGCCTTTTACTTTTTACTTTGTAGCCGGTCTTTTCATTACTTTGCTTTTAGTGTATAGTATTTCTACAAATTTGGCGGAACAGACCGGTGGGCGCAGAAATGCCGTTTGTTTCCCTACTTTGGGACGTAGGCAAGTGGTTAAGCCACCGGGTTTTGGCTCCGGCATTCACAGGTCCGAATCCTGTCGTCCCAGATCGACAATAATGCTCAAGGAGTAGAATATGAGTCAGGTTGTATTATCAGCCCGGAGCCGGCAGAATAATGGTTCCGGAGCAGCCCGTAAAATCCGCCGCGCAGGACGTATCCCCGCGGTTCTTTATGGACGTTCCGGGAAGGCGGTATCCATTGATCTGGACGCCCTGGAATTCGTTAATGGCGTAAAGGGTATTTCCGAAAGTACCATTGTAAAGGTAGAAGTAGACGGAAAACCGTACGATGCTTTTGTAAAGGATACCCAGCGAAATATTATCGATGGCAACATCCTCCATGTGGACTTTTACGAAGTGGAAAGCGGTGTCCTCCTCAGGGCCCGGGTTACCATTCAGCTTAAGGGTAATGCCGCCGGCGTCCGGGATGGAGGCATCCTGGAGTTTCCCCTCCACGAGATCGAGGTGGAATGTCTGCCCCAGGATCTTCCCGAAAGAATCGAACTGGACATTTCGGGTCTTGGCGCCAACCAGTCCATCCACGTCCGGGAAATACCTCTGGCTGAATCTATCCGGGTGCTTTCGTCGCCGGATCAGGTAGTTGCCCTGGTGAAGTTCGCCAAGGAAGAGGTCGAGGAGACGCCTGCTGCCGAGGAAGCCGCCGTTGCCGAAGGCGCTGCCGCTGCCGGTACACCCGGCGCTGCTCCCGCCGCCGGCGCCGCTCCTGGCGCGCCCGGCGCTGCCCCCGCAGCTGCCGGCGCCAAGGAAGCCAAAGCGTAAAATTTCAGTTTGCCTGAAAAAACCCTGTTGATATCCATAAATAGGGAGCGGTGAATGAAGGGTAGGGAACAGGGATCAGGGATCGGGGATCAGGGAGAGTGCTATGAAGGCAAGGCAAGTTGCCAACACTCCCCGCGATCAAATAAAAATCCCCATTCCCTATTCCCCGATCCCCGATCCCTGTTAGAATCCCACGTATCCAACGCGTTAGGAAAATCCCAGAAAGGTAAAGTTTATCTTGCCGCCGTTTCGGGGGGCGCTGATTCTACCGCCATGCTTGCGGCGCTTGCGGCGCTTGCGGCGCTTCGCACAGAGGCGGGCTTTGTTCTTCACTGCGCGCATGTGGAGCACGGCATACGGCCTGCTGCCGAAAGCCGGGGGGACGCGCAGGCGGTTGAAGAGCTGTGCGCAAAACTGGATGTGCCCTGCAGGGTTATCAGCATTCCGCAGGGTAAAATAGCCGCGCTTGCCGCTTCGGGCGGGCCGGGTATTGAGGCGGTAGCGAGGGTTTACCGCCAGAGGGCTCTGAGCCGGGAAAGGCGGCGTGTCGGGGCCGAAAAGATCCTCATAGCCCATACCCGCGATGACCTGATGGAAACGCTTCTTATGCGCATACTCCGGGGGGCAGGCCCCGCCGGGCTTGCGGCGATGCCCATGACCCGGGGATATATACTAAGGCCCCTTTTGGACCTGCGCAGGAAAGATGTTTTGGCCTATCTTGAGGAAAAAGGTCTTGCTTTCAGGACCGATTCCACCAATGCCGACATACGCTTTTTGCGGAACCGGGTCAGGCTTAAGCTTGTTCCCCTATTGGATGCTTATTTTCCTTCATGGCGATCTTCCCTTTTTGCCATGGCGGAAACCCAGTCTTTGACCGCGGAATTTCTTGTGTCCGAGGCCGGAAAACGTCTTCCCTGGGAAAAAATAAACGGAAAAATCAATGAACGGGCTTCGCTCAGGCTTAGGGAAGCGGATTTTTTCGCGGCGCCGCCCATACTGCGGGAAGAAGCCGTCTTTGCCGGGGCGGATATGCTGGTGGCTCTGAAGGCGGCGGGGGAAAGCCGCAAACGTTTGCAGGGCCAGGTTCCGCGCCGTGCTGCGGTACGCCGCGCCGCGCAGAACCGCGCCGCGCTTGGCCGCCCGGAGGGGCAGGGGACAGCGGGGCTCAGCAATGTCCGGGATCTGGGGCCGGTGCGGCTTCGGAAACAGAACGGATACATCGAAATGGAAGACGTAACCGGAGGCCGGGGAGAACGGGGATTTGCCCTGTTGATCAAAGAGGCGGGCCTCTATGCTCTCGAAGGAAGAATTTTTAAATCGGGGAAAAGCCCGGCCCTGCGTATTCAGGTTTTTCCTTCCGGCGAAGCCCCAATCCCTGGCGTGGAATTTATCGCCCCGGAATTCATTGCCCGTTTTCCCGTGGTTTTTCGTAACTACCGGGAGGGAGATCGCGTGTACCGGGGGGGACACAGACGCCGTTTTTCTGATATACTTGATAGAAGTTTCCGTTCGGAGTATACCGGGATTACTACCGCTTGTGACGCGGAAGGACCGGTTGCTTTATTCGGTATGGACCGGCGGGGAGAACTGTTGATGCTAAACAGGGAAGATGCGGCGGCGGATGCTTCAGAAGCCGGTACGCCTGACTCTTTCCTTTTTAAGGTTTCGTTGAACTAAATTTCGTTGAATCCGGTTTCAGCGTGATATTTGATATCGCGCCGAAACCCAAGCCCGGGGGTATAGATGCTTGATGATCAAAAAGACAAAATTCCTCCCCGCCCGAACCTGACAGGTAACGGGCGGCCGAGCCGTTTTGCCTTGGTTTTTTTCCTCATAATGATAGGTCTCTTTATCGCGTATTTTTTCAGGAGCAGTGACGCTCCGGCAAAAGAGGTAATTCCCTATTCGGATTTTACCGCCTCGCTGGACCGCAATGAGATCACCGATGTAACCATATACGAAAATAATACCATCGAAGGTATGCGCCGCAGCAACGGAAACAAGCAGTTCTTCAAGACCCTCATTCCCTACCAGGATCCGGGCCTGCTCCCCCTGCTCCGGGATAAAGGAGTCAGTGTATCCGGGGCAACCAGCGGTATCAGTCCCATGAGGCTGATACTGGATATACTTCCCTGGATTATCGGGTTCGGTTTTATCTGGTTTATGTTCAGGAACATGCAGGGTACGGGGAACAAGGCCTTCCAGTTCGGCAAGAGCCGGGCCAAACGCTACCAGGATGAAGGGAAAAAGATCACCTTTCAGGATGTGGCAGGTCAGATAGACGCCAAGTATGAACTTGAGGAAGTTGTTTCCTTTCTTAAAGATCCGCAGAAATTTACCAAGATGGGCGCGCGCATTCCCAAGGGGGTGCTGCTGGTGGGTATGCCCGGGACGGGCAAGACGCTCATGGCCAGGGCGGTAGCCGGGGAAGCGAAAGTCGCGTATTTCCACATGTCCGGCTCGGATTTTGTTGAGATGTTTGTGGGCGTAGGCGCGAGCCGGGTGCGCGACCTCTTTGAACAGGGAAGACGCAGCGCCCCGTGCATAATTTTTATTGACGAGCTTGACGCGGTAGGCCGCACCCGGGGGGCGGGTTACGGCGGCGGGCATGACGAGCGGGAGCAGACGCTGAATCAGCTCCTTGTTGAAATGGACGGTTTTGATTCGAAGGACGGGGTGATAATACTCGCGGCCACAAACCGCCCGGATGTTCTCGATCCGGCCCTGCTCAGGCCCGGCCGTTTTGACCGCCAGGTAATGGTGGCCATGCCGGATATCAAGGAACGGGAAGATATACTCAAAATACACTCCTCCAAAATTCCCCTGAGCAAGGAAGTCGATCTGGTGCGAATCGCTAGGGCGACTCCGGGAATGAGCGGCGCGGACATCGCCAACCTGGTAAACGAGGCGGCCCTTTTCGCCGCCCGGAAAGACAAACCCCAGGTGGAGATGGGCGATTTTGAGGAAGCCCGGGACAAGGTGCTAATGGGTGTCGCCCGGAAGACACTGGTGGTTTCCGACAGGGAAAGGCGTATGACCGCCATCCACGAGGCGGGCCATGCCCTTCTGCATTATTACCTCAAACATTCCGATCCCCTCCATAAGGTTACCATCGTGCCCCACGGCCGGGCGCTGGGAATGGCCATGTCCCTTCCCGAGGAAGACAGTTACAGCCGCACCAAGGCGTGGATTCTGGATCGCATCGTTATCTGTTACGGCGGGTGGACTGCCGAACAACTCTTTTACAGCGAAACCACCACGGGAACCAAGCAGGACCTTGAGCAGGCCACTGACATGGCCCGGCGCATGGTATGCGAATGGGGCATGGCGGACGAAATGGGGCCGGTTACCTACGGGCAGGAAGACGAGCCCATCTTTTTGGGAAAGGAAATTGCCCGCCACAAGGATTATTCGGAAGATACCGCCCAGCGTATCGACAGGGCGATTAAGCGCATCCTGGATGAGGGACGGGTACAGGCGGAAGAAATTCTCGGTTCCCACAAAGAGGAACTGGAAAAACTCGCCGAGGCCCTGCTTGTCCGGGAAACCCTGGTAGATGAAGAAGTCCGCTCCCTTCTGGGCTTCCCCCCAAGGGAAGACAGCGGTTCACTTGTTGACCATTCAAATTCTTCCGGGTCCGGTCACCCAGACCGGGCGGACGGAACTCCGGAGATCTAACAATGAAACCCAGGGCGCCCGCCTGTTTTCGGGTGTGGTTGTTGCCGCTTGTTCTCCTTCCCGCAGTTGCGCTGTATTCTCTCGATACCGGGGCGCGGGGGGACAGCGCGATGGCCGCCCGCTATGCCCAATGGGCAAAAGACGCCGTTGACCAGGGCCGCTGGACCGAGGCCCTTGCCGGTCTGGAGCGGGCCCAGGATTTCGCCGATGTTTCTTCCGATATTTCCTACCTCCTCGCCCTGGCCCGTTCCCATGAAAATAAAAGCCGTACCCTGGTTTTGGAAGCCCTGGACCGCGCTCTCGCGGTGAACAGGTGGAATTTATACAGCGGCGAAGACGCGCGGCTTATGAAAGCGGAAAATCTTGTTGATATGCGCGCTTACGGGAAAGCTCTCGCGGAACTTTCCGGGGCCGCCAAAAGTCCGAAGCAAGCCGTACTCACGCTCAGGGCCCTTATGCCTTACCGTCCGGAGGAATTCCGCCGTTATATGACCGATACCCTGGACCGTTACCCGCGCGAAACCGGGCCGGTGCGGGTTTTTTTCGCTTACCTGGGGAACGAAAACGCCGCGGGCCATAACCCCGGGAAAGATGACCTTGAGCTTCTGGAACTGGTAAACCGCCGCTTGCCCGTTCTGCTGCCCAAAGATCCGGAACTGGCCTGGATGGCCGCTCCCTTTATGCGGGACAGCGCGGAAGCGAAACGCCTTGTATCGGCCTACCGGGCAATACATACGCCTGTACCCGCTTCCCTTCCGGCAGCCCTGCGTTTGGGGGTAATTGACGAAGAAACCGCGATAGAAGAGCTTTTCACCCCCGCGGATTCAGGCGCTAATACTCTGGACCTGACCCTTCTTTCGGATACCTGGGATCTCCTGCGTACCGAAGAGTCAAGGGCGGTTTTCAGACGAAACCTTTCGGCCTATACGGGTGTTATTATAGAAGACGGGGATAGGGACGGAATTCCCGAAAATTCCACGGAATACTCCGGGGGACAGCTCGTCCGATATGCCTACGATGCGGATCAGGACGGAAACCCTGAGCTGGCGGTCGATTTTGACGCCGGAGTTCCCGAACGGGCCGTTGTGCTAATTCCCCCCGAAGCCGGCGCCCGGCTGAGCGCGGAGCTTTTATGGGAACAAACCCCCGGGAGACAATACCCCGCTGTTCTGGAAGTGAAACTGGATGGGGTCAGCTATATACCCAGGCCGATGGAGTTTTATTATTCGCCGCTTGCGTTTGATGAACTTTGGGGCAGCGGTTTGCTTTATCCCCGGCGGGATCCATTATGCCCTCCTCTTACCCGGCGGGTTTTGGTTTCCAGCGTTTACAAGGTGGAACGGCCCAGCCTTGAATTCAAGGGGGGCATCGAGGTGGTAGAGCTCAACAATGGCATTCCGGTAAGGGCCAGAGAGTATGTGGGAGACCTTATGGTATCTGAAACGGAGTTTCTCCGGGGCAGACCACAGCTCCAGCGGCTGGACCTTAACCTTGACGGCCGCATGGATACGGTGCGTCATTTCAGACGGAGCTACCGGCCAAAGGAACTTGAGGATCTTTGGAATTATGACAGGGATATAGACGCCGTAAGTGATTGGGACGGAGAATACTGAGAATGACAAGTTATATAAAAAATAAAATGCGTTTGGCGCCGGCCGGTTTCTGCTGCCTTGTTCTCGCGGTGTCTTTTGCCTCCTGTAATACCCAGGCGGCCGCGGAACGGAAACTGGCTCCGCCAAAATCCGTTAAGGATTTCCGGCTTAATGATATAGAGAGTTGCATAAATGACGATCCCGCCAAAGCCATCCAGCTTATCGATGTTTATGAAATACTGTACGGTCCCGGCAGCGTGTATCCCGATGGCGCCGATCCTGAGGTGCGGCAGAGGCTTGACTCGCTCAGGGAGCAGGCAACCGAGGGGCTCAGGAATGCGCAGCAAAAGGCGATTCAGGAAAAACGCTGGAGCGATGCGGCTTCCCTGGCCCGTTCCCTGTCCCAATTGGGAGTTAACGTGGAAAGTACCGGGGAAGAACCGGACCTTGTTTTACAGGACGCCAGGGATCAGCTTTCCCAGGGGAACAACCTTCCCGCGTTTATCGCCGCGGTACGGGCCAACAAATTAAAGCCCCTGGGTTATGACGACGCCCTTCTCTTTCTTAAAAAAGCGGTGGAGGTAAAACAGAGGCGGACAGCGGCTTTCTTTCTGAGCCTCATCGACGGTATGGAGGGAAAACAGGAAGTTCCGCAGGACCTCCGGACTTTTGCCCAGGGTAAAGATACCGCGGCGGACATGATCAAAGGGGTTGCTACCGTCTGGATCGATCGCGGCATGCGCATAGAGCGCGGACGGGGAATCCCCGACCGGGTACTGGGTTCGGCGTTTTTTGTGGATTCGTCGGGACTCCTCATTACCAATTACCATGTAATTTCCAGCGAAGTGGATCCTACCTACCACGGTTATTCCCGGATGTATATACGCATGGGGGATTCGACAAGCCCCCGTATTCCCGCCAAAGTCGTTGGCTATGACAAGGCAATGGATTTGGCCCTGATTAAGACGGAGATCACCCCCGACTATGTGTATTCGGTTGTGGATTGGGTGGTGCCTTCCGTGGGCGATACGGTATACGCCATAGGCTCCCCGGGCGGGCTTGAAAAAACCGTAACCCAGGGGATTGTTTCCGCCCTTGGCCGCCGTTTTCTTCAGATAGGGGACGTTATTCAGATTGACGCTTCGGTGAACCACGGGAATTCCGGCGGTCCGGTTGTGGACATGGCAGGGCGTTTGGTCGGTATTGTCTTTGCGGGAATCGAACAGTTTCCGGGGCTTAACTTCGCGGTGCCTGCCGAAAGGCTGGCCGCAGCCCTGCCGGCAATGATAGCCGGGGGAAAAGCGGAACGGCCCTGGCTGGGATTTTCGCTCAGCGAAACCATCAACGGAGCCGAGATCGTCTATGTGGCTCCAGGCACCCCGGCGGCGGAACAGCAGGTCAAGGAAGGCTCAATCATTAAGACCATCAACGGGGAGGTAGTCAGTGCGCCCCAGGGCGCTCTTATTCCTGCCCTGCAGTACAGGCTTTTTCCCCTTAAGCCCGGAGAACTGGTCAGCCTTGAAGTCCAGAATCCCGACGGAAACACGGCCAAATATGTGCTGAGACTTGCCGCGCGCCCCGCGGTACCCATGGCCGATGCCGCGCAAAAGGACAGCAAGGAACGCATGACCGCCCCTCTGTTCGGTCTCATCCTGGCTCCCCAGGTGGGAACCACCCTTTTCTCCACATACCTCGTAAAAAAGGTAGTCAGGGGCTCCATTTCCGATGAGGCGGGGCTTTCCGAAAACGATCCTGTTTCAATACGCGGTTTCCGTGTCTTTGAAAAAGACGGATATGCGCTGATGGATATTGACGTAAAGAAGCGCAGTATGGGGTACCT
>Ga0123357_10005078_pt1 | contig 15671 bp, 7 predicted proteins | sample TergutEmb28metaG_FD_89873 | JGI IMG/M metagenome (GOLD analysis project Ga0123357, IMG submission 89873) | Embiratermes neotenicus P4 segment gut microbial communities from Petit-Saut dam, French Guiana - Emb289 P4 | ecosystem: Host-associated > Arthropoda: Insects > Digestive system > Gut ... | reverse complement strand
TACTAATACAACAACAAAAAGGGGGCAAAAATTCTTAGTCACAGAAAACCACAGCAATAATGAAGCCAATGTCTCTGCCATTTGTTTCCTGCAGTACAGATGTGCCTCTGCAAGCTGTCTGTATTTGTTTCAAAATACAACGACATGACTAACTTTGAACTGTGAGGTTTGAGGGTCTCATGATGGCACACATCAAGATTACTGTTTTCTGAGATATGATACTCTGCAGTTTCAGATGTGATAATCTGCAGTTTGAGATGTGATACTCTGCTTGTGCTCTTGTGTGTGTGTGTTTGTGTGTGTGTGTGTGTGTGTGTGTGGTGTGTGTGTGTGTGGTGTGTGTGCATGGATGTGTGCATGTGTGCATGTGTGATTGTGTGTGTGTGTGCATGTGTGTGAGTGTGTGAGTGAGTGTGTGTGTGTGTGGTGTGTGTGGTGTGTGTGTGTGTGTGCGTGCACTAGTGTTTCTGTGCGTGCGTGTGTTTGTGTGTGTGCGTGCATGTGGGTGTGTTTACTGAGACATTTCCCCCAAAAGCTCTGTAATGTTTCTTGTTTCCCCTATAAGAACATGAAATCTCCTTTATTACCCACACTAACAATACGTTGTACAAAACATAAAGCTCTATCGTTTAAAAAGATCACAGTAAAGTGATTCAATTAAGATAGGAAATGCTAGGGAAAAGTAACAAGCACAAGAACAATGGCAAATGCAAGTAACAATTACATGGTAGGTGTAACAGCAGATAAGAATATTACATGGATCTTAGAGCAGAGGGTGAAGTCATGCTCAGGGCTCAGCTGCCTCAGGATATGGTCCAGTTGTAGAATTTTGAACACTGTAGTAAATGAGATTTGAAGTTCATACAGTGCTGCCTATGAAGGTCACTGTGATCAGTTATGTGACTGTGGGTAGTCTCACAGACAGCTATCAATACTTGAAAAATGCTGGTTACTAGTGGCAACATTCTAAGGTGTCACATAAGACAGCAGTCTTCCCTGTCGTAAATGCATGGAATTTTACAAAATACTGAGGATGAATTGAGCAGACAGGCCATCTAATACCATAAATAGCAAAGTAGAATACACCTGTCAACAACTGTACCTTGATCTGTGTCAGTCCCCTTTCCTCACAGTAGTATACTCCAAGGCGACCCAGCAAATTATGAGTTGCTTCTGATATGTGGATATGAAAAGCCTCAACTGATGACTCCGTAAGACTTCCAGGGTTGACTTTGTCACCAAACTAGCAGTAGCAGCGAATTTTCAGTCCCACCACGCCAGAAAAACAATGTGGCCTGTATTAGACAATTAGATAAAAGAACAAATAATATGATTATTAAGACATGAACTTTCCAGCTATTTAAAAGCTTTGTAGTGATTAAGAAACCAGAATGATAGTCATTAGTTCTTTGGTTATTGTACAATCAAAATGTCATTTACAGAAACAGATTAAAGAAAAAATTCAAATCAGTAAAAAAACATACAAGTAGAGACTCAATGAAAAGTTGCATTACAGATTTGCAGGTGGAGGAATGACTTCCAGTGTGTGTGTGTGTGTGTGTGTGTGTGTGTGCGCGCTTGCGCGCGCGCGCGCGTCTGTGTGTGTGTGTGCGCGCGCGGGTGTGTGTGTCTGTGCGTGCGTGCGTGTGTGCGTGCGTGCGTGTGTGTGGTTTTAAGGAAACCGTTAGCCTGGCATTGTCCACGAATGCACTGCCAGTACAACTCGTGCTTTCCCCTCGTACAGCCCCCAGTCACTCTCCTGGCAACCTTTGGATATATTCCAAGGACAGTCTGAGGCCCTGTGAGTTGGTTTGAGGAGTCTTGCCTGGCTAGTTAGTCAGCTATTTCATTTATATCAATTTCCGTGTGTCCTGACACCCATAGCAGTTTGCTCCTCTTCTCTTTTCTCTTCTGTCATTTTCTCCAGGGACGGATAGTATTCCAAGACGAATTTAAAATGTATCTGGAAACCTTCAAGGTCCTTAATTAGTGCTTTATTGTCAGAAAGGATGTCGATATCCCTGCCTGTTAATCCTTTTCTATTGTATTACAGGCTGCTGTGTGTGCTATATGCAGAGCCTATCTGAAGTGTCATGTGTAACAAAATCGGGGTTTCAACACGCACGTTCATGTCACAATATAAATGCGAAGGCCCGAATAAGTCAGAATCTTTATTGCTGAGGAAACTTGCACGATATTTCAATAAACACGAAGAAACTGGTCGTACTGCAACCGTTAATGCAGTCTCTCGTTTTCTTGTTTTGTGTTTATTTTGGGGTGCATTCCTTTTGGGCACTTTTATTTAACACTGCTACGTACGAGTGTGTGCAATGTCTGTGAGACCTGCATGTCCGTGAGGTATAGCAGAGAGGCAATTGTTTGTATCGAGCAACATTTTCATCCTGAAGTTCTGAATAACTACCTCCATGGAGCAGAGTCCTTGAGAGGCTAACATGTCCTCAGCTAGTCAAGAAATCCACCGCGTTTTATGGAACCCGAAGGTTCCTTACCGCATTCACAAGGGCCCACTACCTGTCCCGAACCTGAGCAGGATCGATCGAGTTCATGACCTCCCATCGCACTCCTTGAAGATCCATATTAGAATGATATTCCCATCCACGCCTAGGTCGTACAAGTGGTCTCTTTCCCTCATATTTACCCACCGAAACTCTGTATGCACCTCTCCTTTCTTCCATACGTGCCACACGACCCGTCCATCTCTATTTTTTATTTGATCATTCTGTTAATATTTGGGGAGGAGTGCACATCACAAAGTTTCTTTTTATGTTGTTTCTCCACTCCCCTGTTACCTTGTTCCACTTCTAAAATTCCAAATAGTATTTAAAATATCAGTTCGTGCTGCAAAGAAAAGGCATTCCTTGAATATACCGGCTAATACGATTTTGGGGAATATTCGGTATTTACTTTGGAAATCATACGAAACTTGTAAAGAGACTCTTTGTGCAAAACACGCATTCATTTTAATATTCAAGCTAGTGGTACGGTGCATACAGAATTCACTGTGATTTAAAGGTTTTAGTACCGGATATTTTCTTAAAAGCTATAAACGTGTAGTTGCATATACTAGCGAGACGCAACGTAGGCGTATTGCTCAGAATACAAACCAACCAACCGTCACCCACAGATACTGCAGAAGAGATCCCTATTGTGCACAAAAAGCTGTAGGTCAGAAGGATGGTCCCGCGTCCGACATTTAGCTGGCGTCAGCTGTTCTTGCGTCACTTCAGTCGGGAGCAGGGGACAGTTTATAAGTGATTTTAATTGGATAAAATATCTGATATACTTGTCTTAAAAATCAACTGAATTCATAAAACCATTTCCGAAAATTGAACCCTTTAAACGCCGAGTTAAATCCCATCTGCCATTTGCTGGCATTATTAGGAGCTCAACATATTTTCCACGTTAGCGGGTTAAGGGTTAAGCAAATATTCCCGTGGGTTGCGACACAGCTGATCCTCCAAAACGGTGGCACGTTACATCACACCCGCGAGAATCTGGAATATCAAACATAGATGTACAAATGGTGCATGTGGACGCGAAAGGAAGGAAATGTTTTTACCTCAGAAGAACTTAATCGCTCCACACTTAGCCAAAAGAAGGTATCGTTGAATTCTCTGCCTCCCATTCCCCAAATCTGTCCAGATATATCTGCAACGTTTCTATGTCACTAACATTCATGATTTTCCTATACCACTTATATTATACAGTCGTCGGCGAAGAGTTTAATAGTTCCTCCAAATATCATTTACGAACGCGAGAAACACCTGACGTTAGTTCCTCAGAGAATGTCCTCCTACTCTAACACTCTGCGAACGACCTGCAAGGAATTCCCTTACCCATACGACTACCCTCGAATCCACTTCCGAGGCCGCAATTCTTGTAAGCGGCCGATCATATGGAACTGTATCGAAAGAAAATTTCGCATTTATAAGTGACAGCGAGACAAAGAGACGCTGTCAGTTGCTCAGATTGTAGCTATAGTGTCGGTGTTTGATGAATGAAATGCGAGCTTGGAGCGTTGGTGGAATGACACAGGTACAGGAATGTTGCAGTACTCGGAGATAGTCTTTCCGCGTATTAGAGATCGCTGTGAACTACAGTATGTAACAAATTAATGTTCTTTTCTTACATACCGACTGTTTACAAATCATGGTATACATGTTTTATCCATTTTTACGAAAGAACGGAAAAATCGGCTATCAATACGAGGAATTTCTTGACAAGCTGAGGACCAGTTAGCTGCACAAGAAGGACTCCGTTCCGTCGAATTACTAATCAGTACAGGGGACACAGAAACAGTAACATTGTACATCAATTATCTAGGGCTTTAACTGTTTACAATTATTTTTACCATAAACCACCATGTTCCAGATGCTTCGTGGGGAGGAAGGGACTGCAAGTGAGTTCAGCACGCAAGTGTCTCTGCTTATGTCGCACAGAAATTTGCTTCGGATCACGTACACGTAGTAATAAAGCTGTAGACGTGCATTCGAGAGATACCGGTTTCGAATATCTGGCGGACTACCATATATGATGAGTAAGAATTCTTTATTTGTCCATGTCTGGGGATAGTATCTAGTAGTATCCATTAGAGTTTCCTTCAAAATACTTACAAATCATCTTTCGTGCAAGCCATGTAGCATTGAAAAATTTAGTTCCGGGCAGAAAATCCGATATTTCTGTTCTTCATTATTTCCGTGACCGACGTCCTATTCATTCCGGACTCGATGCTTTTCCAGCGGCGTAAAATGGTTGGGCAAGAGACTGACATCTCACCTCCATCTAGTGGCGAAGTTGGGTTGTATATCTACTCTCCACATTTTCATGGCATGGTACTCAAACATTGAACACAGGCTCATTAAACATTTTTTTGGCTTACATCTCGCACACCTAACTATAAAATAGACATATTGGATGTACAGCATGCTGTAATATAGTACAATTTACTGGAATTACTGGTAACCGTGAGACGCGTTAGAGGTATGGAGAATTTGGGAGTTCGAATTAACCTCCATTATTCAAACCCACACGCTATTCATTTCATTCTGTTGACTGCCTTACGACAGGTTCATAGCCTCTTCCAAAGCGCGTTCTCCACACAGTGAGATCTAGTGACAAAGTATCAAAGATGTATAGATATACAGTCAGAACACACCTATGTTCTTTTGTCAGGTGTTATACAACGTATCAACTATATGTTTCGGGCACTTTACTTGGCCATAATCAGGCTGTACTTAGCTTAAGAGTAACTCCATTACTCTGTAAACTAAGTACAAGCTGATGATGGCCAAGTAAAGTGGCCGAAACGTGTAGTTGATACGTTGTATAACACCTGATAATATAATATAGTTGTGTTCTGACTGTACATCTATACATATTTGATACTTTATAATTTGATTAACACAACGGGGATGACTTTCCTCAAAGTGCGATCTAGTGCTTCCTCTCTGTTCCTTAAGATCAATCAGTAGCCGCATACGTCTCCTTTCTCGTACTCCCGTCATTTATATCCCTCCCTCCATCTTGCCTTCAATAACGTGTTTTAGAAGGCAGTTCCTGTGCAAGATGTGACCAATCCAGTTATGCTACCCTCTTGTTATTGTCTGCAAGATATTCCTCTCCTACTTGACTCTTCATCGTTTCTCACACGATCTGTCCAACTAATCTTCTCCATCCTTCTGTAGCATCAAATTTGAAAACTTTCTGGGTATTTCTGTTCTAGTTTCCAAACCGTCCAAGTTTCAGCGCCATACAAAGCAATGTTCCAAATGTAGTATTTTACTTGTTTCTTCCTCAAATTTAAGCCCAGTGTGCTGGTGGAAAGAACCTACGTCTTATTACATGAGCTTTTTCCATGGCAATCCTGGATTAAATTTCACGTGTACATCTTGCATCATTTATCATTCTACCCAAATAGTTGAAATATATCATTCTCATTATCTTAGATTTTTCCAAATTTATTTCCATTCCACAGTATTTTCTAATTTTAATTTGTTCATCAATCATGCCCTCTGCAGCACCGTTTCTTCCACATAAATGCACATAATAAAATAATCCAGTCTCTACTTAGAAAACTTTCAATTTACTTACTGAAAAAATCTAACCGTAAGAACAAATTTGCAGTTCCATTCTTTAGCAAACAAGACGTGTTGCATTGTTTTTCACGTGCCCTGTACGTTACAAACTAATACATATTCGTTTTTCTTTGATTTAAGGTTTTAACACTACAGACGCCAGCCGCATACACCGCATATAGATTAAAATAAAAAGAAACATTTCGTTTCCTCGAAGGAAGTAAGTAAGAAAACTGCGCTCACCATCGTGTGTGGTGTTTCAGGAATTCTCTTTATTGATCTTTAAACACTGCAGCACAAAACGTCGATCGCACAGTGGATCTGGTGCGAGCAACATTTTTCCTTCCGACAGGAGGTGTACAGGACAAAGGTAAGCACATTGCGACACATAAAACTTCCGAAGAATTGTTAACCACACAAGCAAATATTAGCGAGTGTAAAGATCCATTTTTCAGAAATATAGCTGCAGGTTCCTATGTAAAATATAAGTAGTTACACTATGCTACTAGTAGCCTAAACAATAACCCCTTCAGGAGAGGAGACCCACGTTGCCAACATTCGGTTCCTGTTCGTACTGATGGCTGAGAAGTTTTAAAATACAATTTTAATTAGCATCAATTATTTAATATCAAAGTAGTTAATAACACAGAAGTTCAAATTTCAAATTTTTTAAAAATATCTCAAAAGAAGCTTGTGTGATAAAATGTAAATAAGACTAACATATTTATGTTCTTAAACAAAACGGGAAGAAACACCTATGTTTGCACTTAAACAAAAAATGATCACGATACGTCCGAATACATGTAATTTGTTCCAAGTTACAAATGTTTTACCATGTATTTTATTTAACACGTGCGTTCTAGCGTTATTTCTGCATATCTCTAATACAATTAGCCATAACCACTTTTCCCCCTGATGACCATCTCACTGAAGATGTAGGCCAAAACACGTAGAAGTGTCCTATATTTATATACTATTATCTTTCTATTGTTGTTCAGTTGTTTGAATAAATATTATTCAGAATTATTGTTAGCAATATACAGGGAAGACCTGGTCGTAAAAACGTTACCATAGGGATGGTGTATACAAGTGGAAGCGCTCAGTTATACCACCTTCCTCTTTACATTACTGTAGTGATATGTTACGTAGTACAAGAAGCAGCATTGTAGACGAGTTAAATGTAATCAAAACCACTACGGCCATATTCGACTAAGTTTCAAAGCTTGTTTTATTAAATTTGTACTTTCCTAACTGATTTGGCCCATCCACATTACAAAAGCAAGCGTCCATAGTATCTCATGGATATGGGACATGTCAGATACAAAGTGACTCCATTGAACTGCTTCGGTCACAGCAGAAGACAGAGGCCGAAGCTTCGTGTTGTGCCGGTAAAACAGCTCTACAAGTTTTGTTCACGATTTCAATATGTATTACGCTTCAGTCTGAAGTACACGATAAAATACGAGTAACAGAGCACTCCCCATTGTTAGCATATTTCAGAATTTTAAAGTATTAATACTGCAGCACATGTATCCTCGTTCTTATCTAGCTTCTTATTAGATTAGACCCGGCACGACAGTAAAATTCCACCAGAAGTATTTTAATATTTAGCAGCAAACTCTACTACATTTGACACATGTTCGTAAATACAAGACCGATTCCCCCCCCCCCAAGCCTTTTCTTTTTACTTCGAAAGTTCTGATCGAACGCCTAATTGAATTAACAATTGTGACGTAAAGTCCAAACTAAGAGATAACCTGTACAACCTACGCGTTAAATGTCACCATTTATTGGCTGCTTAACATCTATTTCATCCTTTGATGATGACAGCCCGTTGTGTTTTTGTAACTCAATTAACCCATAAACAAAAGAGCAAGTCTGTTTTTTTTAAATCGCTACACGTTTCGGCCAATAAGGCGATCAGGAGGCGAAACTGTTCCAAAAGTTTACAAATGAAGCCAGAACTAAATATTGAAAGAGGCCTCCCTATTATGCATCTTTGTCCTTGTTAGTAAAAAGTATAAACCAACAGTAACATGGCCTGGAGTTGTACAAATCGTGGATGCCTCTTTTTCGAGTTGCTGGGATTCTTATAATCAGTTCTTGTAGAATTATTAAAAATTACAAAATTTTATAAAATGATCACTATTAAAAATCAATTTTTGTCATTAACGTTTGCCTACTTAAATTTCTTAAAATTGTTTGAGTGAGTACACTGAATTTTCTTATTTGACAGTTTTATTTCATAATGTTGTTTGTCATAGTATTTTGATTGTACTGACTTTCTTTCCTTTTACTGCCTTCTTTTTTATGAGGTGTTGTTTTTTAATTTATTTTGTTCCGAAGCAGCGTCTACTGTCATGTAGAGTAGAACTACAATTAATATGTTATTGTTCAACAGGTAAATGCTATAAATTGATCTTACCATTAATTTGGTTATTTATTTTTGTTTCTAAGTATATACAATATTTTTTTATAGGGTGTTACAGAATTTCCTTCCTTTCAATATATAATCTACGAGTATTCAAACTCTCTTCCAGAGGCCCAAACGAGTGTCCATGGAAAATTTAATGAACTCTTCCAGTCCTTTAGAAATTATAATTCAAACACAAGATCTGACCTACATCTGCATGAAATGGGAAAATCATTTGGGCCTATGGAAGAGATTATGGACATATTACATATTGCAAAGAAAGAAAATCTCGTGAACACCTTGGAGAAACATTATTTATATTGGGCCTTATTATGAATCTACATGGCCAAAAATCTGAATCAACTGTAAACTTTTGATCAAAGTCTCCAATTTAGAATTTGTAAAAAAAAGTCTATCACAATTTTGAAGCCCTGATGCCGGGTAACAGACAATACATGTGGCCTCTAATCAAAGCCTTATTTCTAGTTTATAAAAAAAGCCTAAAAAGTATGAAACAAAGGAACATGTGCAAGCGGTTTTGTAATTCTAACTCCCATCTGGGGCTGCTTCCAGTCCACAGGCACAGTCCTGCCCATTGGCCTAATCTTGTTCACATCTTGATTTGCTTTGGGGTGGTAAATGTTTGGACAATTTTTTCTCAGACCAGAAGCATGTCACACTAAAAACTTTATAATAAGGGCAATCTTTTGGATTCCTTTTTAACAATGCGCTGTTAGTGTTCATAAAATCCCAGGGTAAATTTATATTTCATGTTCCTGGCTATCATGGTCCTTTATTTTTCACTACAAAACTGAAAGTAAAATATTTTTTCAAGGTCACCATGTTCTTATATATTCTACAGAATACTTCTGAAACAACATTTGCATGTTTTTTGATGATATATTGCTATAAAAAATCTCAAAATACTACTTCAGGTACCCATATCATAAGTTTCCATGTCCACTATGTTGTTAGAACCCAGAAAATTAAAACAAAAGTTGACAGGAACCAAATGTACACACACATACATACACATGCAAGCGGTTATGTAATATGCCAATTATCTTTTGCCTTGTGACAGTATGCAGTTTGCTAATAAGGGAATTTAAAACAAGATTATATGTGTGTGAGTATGATCACACTACTTAACATGACATCTAGCAAGGTTGTATACCAAGAACCTTGGAGCTACTTGGGGAAATGATTATGGATGACATTCTACTGAAGAAAGGGGTGACTTTCATTCATCTAAAATATGACTAAAGATGAAATTGTTTGCTTTCATAAAATTTATAACAACAATACTAATATTTTGTGCTAAGCAACTTGAATGCTGAAACACTTTTGTGACTGATGACTCCTTAACAGTTTATGTTAATAAATGGCCCACAAGTTACAGCTGTTAGTGAAATTTTGTTTCATTCATATTAGTTTTTAAGTTTGAGACTGCAGTCCAATTAGTCTCATTATCAGTTCAACAGATACTTGAACTCATGAACACATACCGCCTGGAGGCCAAGAACCCTTTCAAACCAGATCGTGTGAAACATGTGATTCGTTCCCTCATTGATAAGGAGCTGGATGGCGTATTGTATGATCCTGAAACATGCGCTCAGCTGTGCTTGACCCTGTCTGCAGAACTGAAATCCAGAGTCAAGCTCTTAGGGTACGATCGGTGAGTTTGTTCAAATAATTTTCGTTGTAAATAGGTTATTATTTTTATTTTATACAACACAATGTTGGATTTTTAATGCCTTTTTTAATATAGCTCATCATTTCACTATAATATGAAGGTACCATTCACAAGGCTGTTACAAAATTTGAGCTTGATTTGTCAAAATACTCAATGTTCATTTTATTGATGTTTGTATTAACTGCATCCCTTGTTCATGTTTCCCATTAACCTTTTGCTAAGGATATCTAATGTATGTTCCATCGACTACATTTCCTACATAGACATTTTTACACAGCTTAAATAACAGAAATGCATTTACAAAAGCTAACATTTTACTGGGTGGATATTTGAATATTTTTCCTGTGCATATCAACTCAGGACATAATTACTATATAGTGGAAGAAGGGCAACTATAGAAGTGACTTCACTACTTTATTATCCTATGCTGAAAGCAACTCCAGCTCTAACCAGCATTAACCAAGCTTTATTGAAGACACAAAAAATTCACATGATTTTTCATTTTTCTAAATTCTTTTTATACAGATGAATCTCCATATTGCAACAATGTTTCTTGGTATTAAAAACAGGCTACAATTTTTATATTTTCAAATCTACAATGAACTTCTTCAGCACTCTTCTAAAGAATTCTCTGTGTACAGGAAAATTAAGGAAGCCTGGGTATCAAAGTCAGTATACTGACTAGGCTGTGGACTGGACGATGTAGTGTTCATTTCCAAGCAGGTCCGAGAGTTTATCTCCTCCAAAAATGTCCAGACTGGCTCTGAGGTCCACCAAGCCGCCTATGCAATGGTACAAATTGTTTTTTCACAGGGGTACAGGGGCTGGGTTATGAAGTTTACCAGTCACCACCATCTGAAGTGAGGTTAAGAATGAGTAGAGTTATGCCTCTTCCCCACTGTATGCTGTCATGGCATAGACAGGGGCTCAGGATGACTAATTCCTTTCAAGGCAACTACTGCTGTTTGAAATATCACATCTTCATTTTCACTGCACAGGAATTGCCATTTGTCTGTTTATACATAAAACAAGTTTGTTATCAACAGGGCCGACAGTTTTTACATTGTGGCCAATTTATTGCATTAGCTGCAGAGGTACACTCTACTGTGCAAGATTTGACGTTCTCGCAGTGGCACTGCTGAAGATTCAAATCTTCTGGGATATTATGCTCCATCACTGGGTAAATATGTCTTGATTATTTGACAAATCATTGTGCCTGCACCTTCACAGTCAAGCCATGTATTACTAGATTGGATTGGACTAATTAAAATGAAGGTGAAGGCACTATGATCCTTTGAAACGTCAGAAACTATTTATCCCAAGGCACACAATAACATTCCTGAAGACTTGAATCTTCAGGTATTATGGCATTTTCAATTGCTGTTTCAAACTTCACTAAAGATAAATCAGCCGTCATATCCACCTACTGCCAGGGTTATGTACAGATGTAGCTGTTCCTTCATTTTCTTTGTAAGACTCCTTACAATATGGTGCTTATGCTTAGAGCCAGCTGTACTTTTCATGTGTGTTACAGATGCAAGCTAGTGTGCACAATGGAAATTGGAGAGAAATATTCACAAAGTGTGCATTCTGTGCTCAGGTTCCTCTGGGATGTTAATCGTGATAACTATGCTTTCTACACATATGAAAACACACAAATATATGCAGTGGCATGTGTATTTGGAGTTTACTATGAATAAAACTTCACTCATCCTTGAGGTCCGGTGAATCATTGTCGATTGTAAGAATCCACATATCTTTTAATATTTTCATATCTGTTACATTACATTTACAGATTATGCAAATCCGTATATTTCTTTTATGCCAAATGTTATGAAGAGAATTTTTAAATAAAATAATTTTGATATCTTATTTATTATTGTTAATGTCTCATTTAAAAAGCACAGAAGCAACTAATCTCTTGTATAGTGCTCTCTCCCAATTGCCTGGCTATTCAAAGAACTCTCTGTTCTACAACTCATAAGAACCTTCTCCGTAACACACAGTTCTGATATCTGAACCGACCCTGATCCAGATTGATTTCATTACCCTTAAAATATGCTATTTTTCCTTTCCATCTACTACACCACTTTCCTGCACCCTTACTCATTCACATTAGTCCCTGCAATTGTGACAGCGGAATAAAAATCCAGCAGCGACTTCATTTGATTTTACTGTAGGATATGTCATCAGGTATGTTAATTTGGCTGTCCTGGCCTCTGCCTGCAATGAAAAATTGAAGGTAGGAATACCTTTAGGCAGGAGCACCTATAGGATTGGATTTCTATTTTGTCCCCAGTGACAGGAAGATGGTAACAAACATTATGTTTGGCAGAAGAGACTTACAGCTTTAAGTGGAATCCAGATGTTTACTGATTCTTAGAGGTAAAGAAAGAGGAAGGAATGAACAGAAATCTGCACAAAATAAAGGCAGAACTGAAGCTCAGATGTTAGCATGGAATGTCTTTATTTCACCTTCAGACCATCGGGTCATTCAATCTGCATTAGATAATGTCACATTATAAAAAAGAATCAAACATTTCAGAGGAAAATTTACAAATGTTGAGATGTAATGACAACAAATGTAACTACATTCTTAACCCACTGTGATAACTCTGATTTCGGCAACATAGAAACTACACAGAAGATTTATATACAGGCCAAAAATGATATATCTGTGGATAAATATGAGTTATATGAGACAGACATTTATTTTAAAATAAGTAAAGCATTTTTACTTACATTTTTCACAGCCAACATCATCTAAATGACAGTCATACATCACACAGCTGTCATAATATGAAAATAAGCATATTAATATTCAGCATATTCAACATTTCTGTCACATTCCATATGAGAATAAAATATTTTTATGGCTTAAAAATATAACTTTACAGTTATTTTAGAACTACATGACATAATGAGGACAGTTGTCAGAACTACACAGTATTTCTTAAGTCTGTCCTATTGCCTGTGGATCAAATAGATATCCTGTGAAGTCAGCAACAGACTAAAACAGAAATTAATGTTTTTGTAATCACTCCTCCTATAGTTAAGAGTCATGCTATTTGTCTTTCAGGTCAGTGCTTCTCAAAGGGTATTGCACAGTTACTTGTCACAGAAGTTCAAAATTCACATTCTCAAAGGTCTTCCTAATGATGAGATTTAAATTTCAAATCAAATTTTTGACTATTTTGCTCAGTTTGCTAAATTTTACCAGATGTCACCAGTGTACGGTCCACTCACTACTATTACCACTACTAGCAATAGGTTGTGTGTTCTACTAGTAGATGGCAGTTTACAATGTATTACATGCATAAGTAAGAGTGTAATGTAATCTGATGGAATTATACAGGCCTGTTATGACAGCAGTTGATTGATTTTTTGTGTTGCTACATTCGTGCATGTTGTTTTTGTCTTGTGTTTAATTTTTATATATTCATGTATTGTGCTGGCTTTGTAATTCACATTTGTGCTGTTCAGCCAGCACATTAATACACAAGTATTGAATTAATGTTGTCATTTTGTTGTTGCTGGAAATATGCAATGCCTGACAAAGTGAATTACGTGCATGCATTCTCACAATAATGCAGTGCATTTCCAATTGAGGTTTATCAGGTATATTCAGATACTGATATGAACTCTTATTCTTCACCTGGCATTGCCATGAACAATAATTCTAACAGCCAGTACTAATGCTCAAAAATACTAAGATATTTCTATGAGCCTTGCATGTGTGCATGCATGCATGCATGCATGCATGCACCAGTATGTATGTTTGCATGTTTGTGCTTGTGTTTGTGTTTCTTTGCATGCGTGTGTGTGTGTGTGCATGCGCGTGCATGCATGCATGCATGTATGTATGTATGCATGTATGTACCCTCTGTTCAATAAAAATCAAGTGGCCTGAAATTTTCTAAGTTCCGAACTGGAAGTCACATGATGTACAGTTGCCATCATAATTTAAGTCGTTTTACTTTCCCCATATTTGAGCATTCATGGCATCTCTCTGTCGTCCATTCATTACGATCAGACACGCCCTGTATATATTAATCAAAGACACCACCACATTCGCTTAATTTGAAGTTAAAACATGAATTAAATGTCATTAATTTTCTGAAACTAAACTAGGCGTGTGAATCTCGTTGTTGCTTGCGGACTGTAGCAGGTTACGAGATCTGACATTGGGCTGCACGATTTAAAACATTTACGGAAAGGAATTGTTGGGTGTACGATGCGTGTGTTGGGGAGGTCTGGACTGAGGATGGTTTCACTCTCGACTTGTTTCAGGGGTGGGATGTGGGGAGTGAAGTACTGTTGGAAAAGGTGCAGCACGATGTTAGCTTTCGAAACAAGTTCATTATTCTTCTTCTGTGTGGCCTTCTAGTAGACAATAACAAATTTTAAAAAATATGCGTTTTTAAACTGATTACACTGATTATGATGGTTATGAAAACCAAAATGCACATTTTTAATAATAATAAAATCAAAGGTAATGAAGAGCTAATATTGGTTATTTTAAACTGTAATTTGCTGTATGATCAAAACGAGGGATGGACTGTGCCTTACCCCTATTTAATGGTTTGTTATAAGAATATTTATTTAAGAATGTTATTTGAAGAAGCCTACTTTGCTTGATAAAACTTGCTATACGATTTTAGAACACTTTTACTAAAGAATTTCTCATTAAATTACGTTAAGGTTCTTTCAATTTTCTGCCACCTGAATCAAATGTCTTCTGCAACTGCGTTATGATAATTCACAATTTTTGAGCCATGGACCAAAAAGGATATTATACCTGCTGCTGGTCATGGATGAAAACAGAGGGTAGGGGATTATCCATGGATGAAAAATGACCTGTCATAGACAATATGGTCATTAACCTTTATATGAGTGTAGGCCAAATCACACAACCACCTTAATCAGTGTAGCGAGTAAGATGCACATTTTTGAAAGTGTGTTATTGTCTACTAGAAGGCCACACGGAAAAAGAATTATGAACTTGTTTTGAAAGCTAAAATTGAGCTGCACCTGTTCCAACAGTACTTCACTCTCCACATCCCACCCCAGTAACTAGACGAGAGTGAAACCATCCTCAATCTAGACCTCCCCAACACACGCTTCATACACCCAACAATTCCTTTCCGTAAATGTTTCTAATTGTGCAGCCCAATGTCAGATCTCGTGACCCACTATGGTCCGCAAGCAACAGTGAGATTCACATGCCTAGTTTTAGTCCCATTCGAACATAAAACCTCTAAATCAGAATGTTGGTAAACAAAGAAAAAATAATTATGGAAAAATAACAGAAATATCTGTGTCACTCACATTTCTAACCCTGCCAATAGAGCAAAGATAACTTTTGAAACATATAATTAAATAATGGATGTGTTACTGCATAATTTAATTGAGTGTTTGTGAGTATAAAACATATTCAAAAAGAAAAAATTATATGCTGACACTGGGAATC
>Ga0123357_10005077_pt1 | contig 15671 bp, 21 predicted proteins | sample TergutEmb28metaG_FD_89873 | JGI IMG/M metagenome (GOLD analysis project Ga0123357, IMG submission 89873) | Embiratermes neotenicus P4 segment gut microbial communities from Petit-Saut dam, French Guiana - Emb289 P4 | ecosystem: Host-associated > Arthropoda: Insects > Digestive system > Gut ... | reverse complement strand
GGTCTGACCTTCCTTTATCTCAACACCTAAAGGCATCAGACATTTTCACCGTTCATAAGGCGCAGGATCTTGTACGGGAGGATATTGCGGTTGGTGGGGGTCACTTCGAGGACCCTTACGTCATCCCTCCTCCTTATGTCCTGCAAAAGCGGATTCCTTGATTTTTTGTGAAGCGTCAATATCATAGGTTTATCGACGTCGAGGGCCTCTTTAACGGCATCAATGAATGCCTGGCTCTCTACTTCTACCTTTCCAACCTCGTCGATGACGATGATATCGCACTGTTCGCAGGCGGTCTTGATGGCAGCTATCCCCACCTCTTCAAACTTCGCAAGGTCCACGCCGATCTTGCCGATCATGATCTTGCTTTCTATTTCAGCGCTGGCGAATACTTGGGACTCCCCGGTCATGATGTTCCTTACTGAGAACCCGGTTCTTCGTTTCCCATCTGTAAGAGGTTCGTCGATCATTCCTCCGATGATCAGGTCCTCATCTTTCAGCATCTCTATCACTCTCAGAAGAGCATATGTCTTCCCAGAACCTGGAAGGCCCGTGATGCCGATTTTAATGTCGCTGATCATCTTTCTGCCTCTAGCAAGAATGCCTGTATGGCGTATGCAATATAAATAATAGATTAGGAAGATTCTTCCAAATCTGAAACATACATAAGTGGGTATTTCAGCACGGGGTCGTATCTCATCTCTGCTTTGACCTTTACACCATCTATTCTGATCACCAATACAACGTCAAGCATCTCCCCGGAAAGTGATTGGTATGAGTATTCATCCTGTTTGGGGCCGAATATGCTCCTGTCTATCCTGACCTTCACACTTTCCACATATGGCTGCACCAGAACGCCTTTTTCTATTGCGTCTTCCATCGCGCCGACACTGTCCTGGTCCAAAGGTACGCCTACGAATTGGTGATAGATCGTCCCCATCTTAATTCCGGCTTCGAACAAGGCCCTTTCTTTTGTGGAACACTTGAACTTCTTTGCGGCAAGTTCCTCTCTGTTCTTGATCATCGGCACAGACGTAATGTAGACAAGATTTAAAGGATGTGCGGATTACCTCCAAATATGGTCTCTGTCGAAGAGAGGATAACGCAACTGAAAAAAGAGAAGAACGCGATAATACTCGCTCACAATTACACTTTGCCGGAGGTACAGGACCTGGCAGATTTTGTGGGGGACTCTCTCGGACTTTCAGTAGAAGCATCTAAAACAAAGGCAGACGTCATAGTTTTCTGCGGAGTATCCTTCATGGGGGAGACCGCAAAGATACTCAGTCCGGACAAGACCGTCCTGCTGCCAGAGCCGGATGCGCATTGCGCAATGGCCGCTATGTGTACGGGGGAACAGCTCAGAGAGTTCAAGGAATGCAACCCAGACAGGGTCATCATCGGGTACGTGAACAGTACGGCGGAATCTAAAAAAGAGATGGATATCTGCTGTACATCATCGAATGTAGTCAAAGTAGTGGAGTCCGTAGGATGGAATGATATCCTTCTGGTTCCAGATAAGAATCTGGGAGCTTATGCATCATCGCAGACAGGCCTGAACATCGCGCTGTGGCATGGATTCTGTCCGATACACCAAGGCATTACAGCGGCTCAGGCAGAGAGCATGAAACGAAAACATCCGAACGCATTAGTAATGGCCCACCCAGAATGCAGGGGAGAGGTGCTGGCGCTGGCAGACCATGTTGGATCGACGGAATCGATGCTGAAAGTGTCAAAGGCATCGGAAAAGAAAGAATTCATCGTTCTGACCGAGGTTGGTATGAGGTACAGGCTGGAAAAGGAGAATCCGGGAAAGACGTTCTATTTCCTGGAAAATGCCGTATGTACTACAATGAAGATGGTCTCATCAGAATCTATCTTAGCATCTTTGGAAAAAGGTACTGGGGAAATAATATTGAGTAAGGACATCTTGGATGGAGCAAAAGGCCCGGTCATGAAAATGATAGGTCTTCATTGATGGGTCAAATGATTTTTCCTTTCACATTTATTTATATAATATATAGATACCCAAACATTTCTGTAATAAGTCAAATATACTTGTGTTTCGTAATAGTGTCAGGGGGGCACATCTTTACCATATCCGTATAATGGGATCAACAGCTTCACGCATTTAAAAAAATATTAAAATTGGAACCGAAAAATTATTTTATCTCGAAATTCACTCCAAGCTTTTAGGAGACTTTTTATGCAGACGGTATTAGATTTCCTAAAGAAGACAAACACGTATTATCTTGCGACCATCGATGGCAAACAGCCCAGGGTCCGGCCGTTCGGCACGATCAACAAGTTTGACGAAAAACTCTATATTCAAACCGGCAAGAAAAAAGACGTGGCAAAGCAAATAGCCGCTAATCCAGAGGTGGAGATATGTGCCTTTGACGGCACTACATGGCTCCGTATCGCATGTACGCTGGTGGAGGACAACAGGGCAGAGGCGCAGAAAAGTATGCTGGATTCTTACCCGTCTTTACAGAAGATGTACGCTGTGAACGACGGCAATACTGTGGTCTATTATCTGAAGGATGCCACCGCCACATTCTACACCCGCGGCGGCGAGCCGAAAGTGTTGAAGTTCTGATCCGCCATCGCCGAAGGAGGGACAATATGTATCTTATCATCACGGCAAGCCCGAACAAAGATGGGTTGACGGCAGCCTGCAGCAAGGCGGCCATGGACGGAATAACAAGCGCCGGGGGCAAAGCTGAAATAATAGACATAAGCGCAGCGAAGCTTGAACCCTGCCGTATCTGCAACGACGGGTGGGGCATATGCAGCAAACAAGCGAAGTGTGTGATCGGAGATATTCTCGGCGAACTGCAAATGAAGATCCGTGAGTCTGAAGGCGTGATCCTGATCACCCCTGTCTACTTCGGGCAGCCGAGCGAGCGCATGAAGTATTTCCTGGACCGTTTCCGCCGCTGCGAAGCGTTCAATGAAAACGGCAGCTCAGCTGCCGGAAAGCCGATAGACCTCATTGCTGCCGCGGGCGGCAGCGGTAACGGCACAGCCACATGTCTTGCTGAGATGGAACAGTGGTGCCGTCACGTTGGTTCGATACCGCAGGAGCGCATAGGCGTCACAAGGTTCAACCGCACAGCTATGTTGAACGTCATCAGGGATGCCGAAGCAAGGTTTGTGAAGGGCGAATGTTCCAAATGGAAATGGCCTGTGCCCCGTAAGTAGGTGAAAAAATGCCGAAATTACTATATCAGGGCCACGGCAGCTATCGACTTACGGCAGACGATGGCCGAGTGATCTATGTGGACCCATACGCGGGAGACGGGTATGATCTTCCGGCCGATCTCATACTCGTCACCCATCAGCACAGGGACCATAATCAGATCCACCTCTGCGAGAGAAAATCAACATGTAAGGTCATCACCAACGAAGAAGCGTTGGCAGGCAAGAAGCACAACAATTTCGACGTTGATGGAATATCGATAGAGGCGGTAGAAGCCAAGAATATGATGCACAACCCAAAGAAGTGTGTAGGATACATCATAATCTTGGAAGGCATAAGCATCTACGCTTCCGGCGACACGTCCAAGACGAAGCAGATGGAGACATTTGCCGATCGAAAGTTGGATTATGCGATATTCCCAGGGGATGGCAAATTCAACATGGGGCTTAAGGAAGCGGCGGAATGTGCCACGCTGGTGGGTGCAAAACATAACATCATTGTGCATTTGAAGCCAGGCAAACTGTTCGACCGAAAAAAGGCAGATGAGTGGGATGCCCCTAATAAGATGATCGTTGAGCCCGGACAGGAAATAGCGCTCTGATCTCGGTTCAGATCGATGCTTCAGAAAACACATTAAAAACAATTTCTATCTAACAAAATTCGTTTTATGTCAAGCGAATATATATTTGATTGTAATAATTTTATTATTCTAAGGGAGGTCTGTATTAAAATGTGTGAAAATGAAAACGTATTGCGCATGCCCCTTATAGGGGACAAATGTCCAGAGTTCGAAGCTATTACCACTCAGGGGAACATAAATTTCCCAACTGATTTTAAAGGAAAATGGGTAGTGTTCTTCTCGCACCCGGCTGATTTCACCCCGGTCTGTACAACAGAATTCATGACATTCGCTCACAGGGCGAAAGAGCTGTCGGATATAAACACGGCCCTTGTCGGGCTTTCGGTCGATTCGATATCGGCACACATAGCATGGCTGAGAAGGATCAAGGAGCTGGAATGGAAGGATATGAAACATGTGGATGTGCAGTTCCCTCTGATCGAAGACATCTCCATGAACGTCGCCCACAAGTTCGGTATGATCATGCCCGGGCAGTCTAATACACAGGCGGTCAGAGCCGTGTTCATAATTGACCCAGAAGGGGTCATCAGGCTAATAATCTACTATCCGCTCAGCACAGGAAGGAACTTTGACGAGATCAAGAGAGCCGTGATGGCTCTTCAGAAAGCGGACAAGGACAAATGCGCCACACCAGCAGGCTGGAAACCCGGAGACGATACCATCGTACCGCCGCCAAAATCCACGAAGCTCGCGGAAGAGAGAGCGGCACTTAAGAGCGGCAAACAATACTGCCTAGATTGGTTCCTCTGTTTCAACAAAGAATCCTGAACAAACACGCCGCGAAAGCGGCAGCCCTTATAATTATCCTTTTTGTCTTTTCTCAGGGTCGGGCAGTTAGATAGTTTGAACAAAAGTTGCGAAAAAATATCGAAAAATGCACCAAACGAAACGGTAAAGATATAATCTCCCAGAGATGTAGGGGAAAACGCAGGCATTGCAATGAATGTAGTGATTGTTGGGGCAGGTAACGTCGGTTTCACTACCGCAGAGGTACTTTCTAAGGTCCATGACGTCCTTATCATAGAGAAAGATGTGGCAAAGGCCGAGAACGCAAAAGCACTGCTTAATGCATCCGTATACCACGAGGATGGAAGCAACCCGAAGGCCATAGAAGCGGCCATTACAAGGGTGAACGCCGATGTGATCATCTCAGCGATACCGGACGATGCCCATAACATATTCATATGTCTCATGGCAAAGCGTGTAAAGCAATCGATAAAAACGGTAGCGTGCCTCAGAGACCCAGACTATATAGTTAAAACATCCAAGGATGGGCTGGAAGGAATTGATCTTCTGATATCGCCCGAGCTCATAACGGCCGAGAAGATGGAGAACCTGGCAGTTCTTGAGAATGCCATTTCCTATGACCACGTTTCCAGCATGAATATTGACCTTGTAACCTTCAGGATAGAGGAAGGGCATAATCTTGTCGGGAAGGTCGTTCTTGAAATAGGCCTGCCGGATGACTGTAATATTATTGCTATCAACCGCGGGGGAAACCTGATACTCAACAACGAAACCATGGAGATACACGTTGGGGACAGGATAATAGTCCTCGGGTCTCCGGAGGCCATAACTGCTTTTAACAAGCTGGTCGGCATTAAAAAAGAGGCCAGAGAATTTGTGATCCTGGGTGCAAGCATCGTTGGTATGGAGACCGCAAAGAGGCTTACCCAGAGCAATAAAAAAAGAATAGTCAAGATAATCGAGAGTGATGAAAGACTAATAAGGAATGCCGCAAGAGAGTTTGCCGACATAATAACAGTGAACGGTGATTTCATTGATATGACGGTCCTAAGGTCTGAGGATGTTCAGAGGGCCGATGTGATAATAGCGGCGTCCCCGATGGATGAGCGCAACCTTCTCGCTTGTATCGCGGGGCTGAGGTTCGGCACCAGAAAGATCATATCAAAATATTCCAACCAAGACTATGAGAGCATCTTCAGATATACCGGCATAGAGACAATCATAGGATATCACCGTGTCATAAGAAATGAGATAACGAAGAACCTGATCTTTGATGAGAATGCGATCATGGTCGTTGAAGGAGAGAATGAATTCTTCTTCAGCGTGACGATCGATAAGCGGCTGGACCTGATGAATAACCGTCTCGGCGACATAAACATACCAGACGGAGTGAAGGTTGCTGCGATCAGGAGAGGGGAGACGATGATATATCCACGCGTGAACACCATGTTTGAAGAAGGAGACAAAGTACTTCTATTCACACATATGGCAAACCCCGTTAAATTGGCGAGGCTGTTCGGGCATAACACTCCGTTGGAGTTATAAATCATGTTCTATACGACGCAGGTCCGCATAAAGAGGGTTGCCAGATGGGAGAGCAGCATAGTCAAACTGCTCGGGCTGATCGAGATGATATTGGCCGTTGCCCTTATTTTTCCAACCGTTGTGGCTGTTTGCTACGGTGAGAATTCTTTGGTGTTCCTGTACCCGGTCCCTTTCCTTTTGATCCTGGGCGCGTTCCAATATGTCTTCTTCAAAAGCGGAGAGTCGATGAAGCCGGCCAGCGGGATGTTGATGATGTTCATCGCGTGGTGGATAGCATTCTTCGTGAGCGCTCTCCCCTATTATCTTTCAGGGTTCTCATTCATTGATTCGCTTTTTGAGAGCATAAGCGGGTTCACCGCAACAGGTGCAACGATATTCTCAATAACCACAACGCCGCAGAGCCTGCTTTTCTGGATGGCGTTCACGCAGTGGGCTGGAGGTATCGCGATCATCGTCATTTTCCTGTTCCTCATGCCTATGATGGGCATCGGAGGCAGAACCATACTCAACAACGAGCTTGCCGGCTCTGAGATGGGCAATTTCTCCATGAGGATAAAAAATGCAGTGTGGAACTTCGTTATTATCTACGTTGTCCTGACGCTGGTCGGAGCCATGCTGCTCATGGGCTATGGGGAGAGTGTCTACACTTCGGTCACTTTGATGTTCTCCACAATATCGACCGGAGGATTCCTGGCGAACGCAAATTCAATGGCAGATTTTCCGTTTTTCGTGCAGCTTATCGTGGTCGTGTTCATGTTCCTAGGCAGCACTAATTTCTATCTGCACTATCGTTCGCTGAAAAGGAGGAATTTCTCTGCATACAGGAACAATCAGGAGTTCATCTGGACCATAATCTGGTTCCTGTTTGTGACGGTCGTGCTTGTAGCGATATTGATCTCGATCAACGGCTACGTCAATATCAGTGATTTTGGAAATACCCTATGGGATTCGTTCTTCACGGTAGTATCCATGGGTACGTCAACCGGATTCACAATAGTGGGCCAGCCATACTGGCCTATCGCAGCGTATGTTATATTGTGGATAGTTATGTCTTTTGGATCGGGTGCCGGCTCAACATCTGCAGGTATCAAGATCTACAGAATAATGATATTGAAGTCATACATTTCAAATGGCATCTATAAATCGTTCCATCCGCGTTCTGTAAGGGACGTGAAGATCGATGGTTATTCTTTGAGTAATGATGCAGTGACGGCGGCGATCGTTCTGATCTCGTTATTCTTTTTGACCATTGTCATTTCAACGATATTCCTTCTCGTCTCAGAGCCTGGAATGAGCATGACAGATTCGCTGGGGCTATCCGTGGCAGCGCTGGGTAATTCCGGATCCAATATGGGTGTGGCAACATGGCAGGGCCTTAACCACGTATCGATGATGTTCTCTGCGTTTGTGATGTGGGTGGGACGTCTGGAGATGTTGTCCCTGATCATATTCACAGGAACATTCTGGTCAGACCTGTTCAAAGATGCAAAGGGCAGCAGACGAGACGTAAAGGACAGAAAGACATGATCACTTTGCACTCTTGCACATGTCCAATATTCTGACCACTGCGGGATTGCCGGGGTCTTTTTCATTAATCGCGCCGGCGACGATCCTTGCCTCTTGTATCTTTCCCTTCTCCGCAAGGCAGTAAGCAAGTACTTCCATCGCCAAGATGTTATTTTGATCCTTTTTTACAGCCTTGGACGCGTATGCGCCTGCGCTTGCCGTTTTTCCCTCGATCCAAAGATAATAAGAGGCGAGAGATTCGGCGTTAGAAGTTTTGTTCTTTTTTAGGTTATCTTTTACGAACTTTCCAGCTTCTTTGGACCTTCCTGCCGCAGACATAATCGAACAATAGCATTTCTGCACATTCAGATCGCCGGGTGCCTCCGCAAGCAGCCCCTCCGCCAGATCTACTGCGCGCGTTTGCTCTCCAACGGCGGAGACGGCTCCGATCATAGTAATGGTGTCGTCTAAAGTAGGAGCAGACAGACGCCCGTATATTTCGGAGGATTCCCCGTACATTCTCAGATCAAAGAACACATTCATCTTTTCTCTGATGACCCCCTCGCTATCTGCCGCTTTAGAAAGTATTTTCTCTGCCTCAGCCGGGAACCCTATCCTTCGGAGGCCTTTAGCAGCCTCAAGCCTGTATTCGTCTTTGACAACGTCAGAAAGTCTGCGGGCAATTTTTTCAGCATCGGATTCCTGCTCTATGACCTTCAGGAGCGATGCGCACGTGAGCAATGTGAACGGGTCATCCGAGAAGCAATCAGCCAACTCAATTATCTGTCCAGATGCCATAGCGGTATTCCCATTTCTTATGTTGGACTGTATCTCTTTTAGTGCTTTCTCTTTGTCCATCTACGCTCGTATCTCCTTTATGAAGATAAATATTAAGTCCCAACTGCCGCAGTTGATGAGTTCTTATACATTCAAGAGGATTACGGATAGGTGAAAAAGATGCTTCAGGGATTCTCCATATACGGCCTTTTCGGCGAGTATAACTACAATATTGACCTCAGTGACGGCTACATCACATTCATTCACTCGCTCAACGGATACGGAAAATCTACAGTCATGAAGCTAATATCCGACATCCTGAAGGGAGACATCGACGAGATAAAGAGCGTCAACTTCAAGAGGATGGATCTCAGATTTAGCGACGGCACGGCACTTATCGTGGAAAACGAAGGTGAAACACCCTTCATACAGATGCAAAAGAACGAGCTTGAAGAAGAGATATCGGTCGATGAATTGAGGAAGATACTGAATGTCCTTTACATATCGCCAGACAGGGCCGTCATGGGTTCTGGAAATGAGCTCAGGCCGGCGCTTGAAGTATACAAAGAGTGCCTAGCGGACAGGCTCAGAGCCGCAAAAGAGAATGGCCACCTTGTGAACATACCGAAAAACGGCAGGAAGAAACTTACAGACGCCGAACTTGAATTCTGGAGCAAGGACCTCAAGGCTAAACTGGATTTCATAAAACGCATTGGAATGGAGCCGAACATGCCATCTGGATACAGATTCCCGCCGGCAAGATTTGAGATCATGGAATACCGGAAGGATTACGAGGACCTCGCGTTCTCGGTGGAAGAATACATCCAGAGAAACTACGAACTTGCGGAGTCGACGATCGTTTATATAGACATCATCAACGACTTCTTAGTGAATAAGAACGTCTACATTAACGAACGCAACATCCTGAGCGCTAAAATGGACAACGGCACGGCGCTCCCCATTGAGAAACTTTCTTCCGGAGAGAAGCAGGTTCTGATAATGTTCTATCTTCTTCTGTTTGATGCCAAACAAGGTTCGCTCATAATAATCGATGAACCTGAGATATCTCTCCACGTTGGATGGCAACAGAGGCTCGGAAAAACGTTCTCCGATATAGCCAGGCTGCGTGATATGCATATGATCGTCGCAACTCACTCCCCTCAGGTGATACATGACAGCTGGGACATGTCTGTTGAACTGAAGGTAGAAAATGATCGATGATCTTACATTCTCGGACATAGCAAATACGATCTCTATGACCAGGTCCTATCATAAGGGACCTATAATCGTGGTGGAAGGCGTGACAGACAGCAGGCTGTTCGGCAAATTCATCAACAGAAGCGAAGTGAAGGTCATCATAGCTTATTCCAAAGACAACGTGAGGAAATCGGTCTCGGAAGTATCGGGGGTCAGGAATGACAGAAATGTCATAGGGATAATTGACGCGGACCTTGACAGGTTATTCGGAAAAAAGGTCACTCCGCCGATATTTTTCACTGACAAAAGAGATATGGAGACAATGATAATGAGCACCAGAGCACTGGATGACGTGCTCGCGGAATACTCAGACCAGGAAGAACTTGAGGCATTCGAAGAGAACTATGGGAAGATCGGAGATGTTCTGACAAGGTCTGCGTATCCGATAGGTCTTTTCATGTTCATTTCTGCGAGAGAGAACTATGGATTCAGCTTCAAGAGCATCGATTACAGTTCATTCATATCCAGAAAGACGCTTGCCATCAACATAGGGGGAATGATGGAAGAGGTGTTCCGCAAATCGCTGAACAAGGGAGTTGGTAAAAAAGACCTTGCCGACATGATATCGGAGGAGGAAGAGGTCCTTGATGACCCGTGGATCGCTGTTAGGGGCCACGATGTCGTCTCTATTCTAGCGATCGGTCTGTCGGAGACGTTCGGCTCTTACAACAGCAAGCATATCGATTGCGGTCAGGTCAGCGGCGCGCTGAGGCTGGCGTTCGGCATTGATTATTTTAAAGACACTGATCTGTACAAAGATACGGTCAAATGGTCTCAGAGGAACAATTTCATCCTTTGGGTCACCCAATGACGAAGTCTTCTCTCTTAGCACCGTCGGACGTCTCGATCATCTTCTGCACCTTTCGGTCGCATTCATCGAGGATCTTCTTGCACCTTTCTCTCAGAAAGATCGCCTTCTCATAGATCTCAAGCGCTTTATCCAGATCGAGGTTCCCGTTCTCCAGCTCGTTCACGAGCTGCTCCAGCATTTTTAAACTATCCTCGAATGACATCTCTTCCGTTTCCATCATCTCATCTCCACTTTCTTGACCTCAGCCTCTGCTTTTCCGTCCTTCATCATTATGCTTATTTCGCTTCCCGCCTTTATCTGCCTGGATGAAGTAAGCGCCCTGCCCCCCTCGTCGGTGATAAGCGTGTATCCTCTGTCTAAAACTTTCATGGGGTTTACGCTTTCCAGTCTTTCAGAATATCTTTGAAGGTCTTTTTTGTTATTTTCTATCATTTTTTGAATATGGGCATCCATGCCCGAATCCACTTTTATGAACCTTCTGCTCATGATATCGACCCTGTTCCTAAGTGCCGATGTCATCCTTGAGGACAGTTCGTCAAGCCTTATCGAATACATCGATATCCTCTGCTCCGCGCGTCTGGGTTCAAGTTTCGAATCCAGTATTTTGAATTTGTAATGCATCTTGTCCAATACTCTTGACAAGGAACGGTTAATCCTTATAATGTCGGTGTCAAGATGCTTCATCACTTCTTTGCGGTCCCTCAGCGCAAGCTCGGCCGCTCCCGTGGGCGTAGGGGCGCGGACATCGGCAACGAGGTCGGCAATGGTAAAATCAGTTTCATGGCCGACAGCTGATATGACAGGCGCTTCCGATGCGGCTATCGCCCTAGCAACTATCTCTTCGTTAAAGGCCCACAGATCCTCTATGGAACCTCCGCCCCTTCCGACGATGAGAACATCCACTCCTTCTTTGTTAAGTGCCCTGATCCCTTTGACTATCGATTCTGCTGCGCCTTCCCCCTGAACCTGCGCCGGATAAAGAAGAATGTCTGCCGGGAACAGCCGTCCGGAGGTTGTTATTATGTCATGAATTACAGCCCCCGTTGGGGAGGTGACCACTCCGATCACCTTAGGATAGAGTGGAAGATTTCTTTTCCGCGAACGGTCGAACAGTCCTTCTGCCTCGAGTTTCTTTTTCAATGCCTCGTATGCAAGATACAGATCCCCCACACCTGACCGCTGCATTGTCTCCACAACGAATTGATATGATCCCCTTTCCACGTAGAGGTCGACCTTACCGAACGCGGTGACCTTCATATTGTCTTGAGGTTCGAAGTCTATTCTCCCTCTGGATTGTTTGAACATCACGCCACGGATCTCGCTTGTGCTGTCTTTGAGCGTGAAGTAATAATGCCCCGAAGGGTACTTCTTGAGATTTGACAATTCGCCGATGACCCAGATATCGTTGACAGCGGGAGACTCAGAGAGTATTGATCTCACTCTCGTGTTCAGTTGGGTCACGGTCATCGTCTCTGCCATGCTATCGGCATGCGTGTACAGTTTAATCTATTTGCTGTTTGGATGAAAACATCATAGAAGAAATATCGATAGAATGCCTTTGTAATGTGTCCTCATTCTGACGACGTTGACGACGCCTTTGTATCGGTCATCCGTTGACTCATCTATTTCAAAAACAAGTCTGTCGACAGCGTTTATTCTCACCGAAAAAAGACCCTCTGCTTCGCCCTTAAGTTTCTCGTATTTTAGGCTGAAAGGATCATTTGTCAACGCGTCGAGCAACGCCTCGGCTTTTTCGCTTTTTCCAGACCTGCGCAACTCGGCCAGATCGTTGGAAGCTTTTTTTGACAGTGTCACGAGGTATGGCAATTCCATACCTCACGCTCTGAAAGTGGAGTTTTGCGTGCTTCACGAACATCATTCATGAACTCGGGATCACTCATAAGATAGAGTGTTTCCTTGATCCCCTCCCAATCGCTCTCCGATAGCATGACCACGTTGCCGTCTTTCGATGTGATTGTGATGGCCTCGTGGTCTAATACCCTCTCAACTATGTTGTACAGGTCATTTCTTGCCTGAGTCACATTGACAACCGTCATAGTTGATGAATGATTTTTCAATATTAAAACGTACGCTTTAACAGACGTAAATTATATGTCGCACCATTGTCTCGGAACCTAGATCATCTCGTAACGTCTGGTGCCCGCAATTGCGGTATAATTAAATGGAAGATAAAGCACTAAGTTCCATAGGTCGCGCGGAGACCACAACCATGCCAATTGACAATTTCATTTATTTTAATGGGAACTGCAGAGAAGCGGTTGAATATTACGCGAAGGTCTTTGGTCTGGAAAAACCGCAATTCATGATATACAGAGATGTGCCAGGCATACCTGATTTTGTTGGTACGGATGAGGACAGGGTAAACAATCTCATCATGTACGCAGGATTGAAGATCAAAGGAAACACCGTCATGTTCGCAGATTCGCCGAACGGCAGAAAGGTCACGATAGGCGATAACGTCCGTTTAACGATCAGCTGCGGGACAATTGAAGAGACGATAGAACTATTCAATAAACTGAAAAGAGACGGTAAGATTCGAATGGAGCTTCAGGAAGTTTTCTTCACGAAGTGCTTAGGGCTGGTGACAGACAAGTTTGGATTGAATTGGTTCGTTGTATTTTATCCGGAGAATTGATGTTGGAGACCCCATGCTGCAAAAATTCAAACTCTGTTATGCTGTAAGATCGAGATCTAATCGTAAGGATTTTCCGAACGATATGACAGAGGAGGAAAAGAAGATCATGCAGCAACATTCGGAGTTCTGGAACGGACTTTTGTTGGAAGGAAGTGCGCTGGTCACCGGGCCCGTGCAGGACCCTAACGGCACTTATGGATTCGCGGTGGTCTTTGCCGAAAGCGAGGAAGAAGCGCGAGAAATGCTAAGGGATGACCCTGCCCAGAAACTTTCAGTATACAGCTACTTCCCGATGCTTGCCAGTTACAACGAGAAGTAACTGGATATAAACATCAGCACCAAAATAAAACCGTTTGTTTTTCGTGGTTTAATTAAATATATGTCCGCATATATTGCAATCATGGATAGGAAGGCCCTGCCTGAATTGGTGGACCCGGAGATGTACGATCATCTGGATAACATTCTGGAGATGTGCAATGCACCCTATGCGGTGGAGAATGGGATAGAGCTCGTCAGCGCAAGTAAGGAACTGGTCGTGATGAGGAAGAAAATATCGCCGTGCGACCTCAACAGCAACGGCGTGGTCCACGGTGCGACCTCTTTTGGTCTGGTCGACCATACGTTCGCGGTCATATGCAATATGGATGTGCGCACGGTCGGACTTTCATGCAATATCTTGTACTACCGCCCGTGTTTCGGAGGCGTGATGGTTGCGGAGGCCAGATTGATCAATGAGTCCAGGTCGCTGATGACGGTCGAAGTGACTATTCATTCAGACAATAAGCTCATAGCATCGGCGACATGCGTCGGATTCAAAGCGGGGAAACCGGAAAAATGAAGCAGAATAGATGTCCGTATTGCGGAGAATACGTTCAAAAGAACAGCCTTACATGCCCAAAGTGTTTCAAAGAGATACCGCGCGAACCATCAAGCGTATCCGAAAATGTGACGAAAGAGGGCAAGAAAAGATCAGGAAATGTCCCGATGATGGCGTTGCTGCTTGCAGTGGTCCCCGCGTTCGTAGGTTTGCTGGGTCTTGGAATGATATATCTCCACCCGAAGGAAAGCAAAGGTTACTGGTTCTTGATCGCGGGGTTGCTATTGTTCCTGTCGTCCATGTCGCTGCTGTACATAATGCGGCACTCTGGTTTATTGTCCGCGGTATTATTGCTGGCGGCGATCGTGATCCTCACGCTTATCTATATCTCAGCTGCAGTGGCGGCTTTTCTGGAGACGATGTTCGGTTCGGCGTTCAAGTTCCTCGGGCTTTAATATTTGCCTTTGCCTCTCATGTGTATCATGAGTTCCGATGTCATTTGAGCAAGATGCATTGCTCTTCTTCCGGTTCTTATGCAGGCGGGATCGTTCTTCAGAAGCCTCCTGTAAGCTTTCCTTATCGTGACAGGTTCGTCCGAAGGGAATTTGCATTTGAGGCTTATCGGCATCTTCGCTGAGACAGAAGGCATTATCGTTGTTCTGAATGTGATGCCCCAGGGTTCGAACGTCATGTATCTTCCGAATTCCTGTTTGCCGTCATACGTGGCGATGTTCTTTCCCTCAATTATTTTGGAAACCTCATCGGCGACCTTCTTTTCCGGTTCTCCGGTGTATATATCTTCGGCGAATATCCCACCGATCCCGGAAAGGTAATCGAGTTTCTTCTTTCCGAGGGTTTTCGGATCATAATAGATGATGTTGTTGTAGACCGGCTGATAAGTGTTGTTCTCAAGGTCCACTTTGCATATCGCAATGTCAACTATCTCATCGTAAGGGTAGCCGTCGGGGCCTGTAGAAAGGGCCTGTATGACGAATATCTCTTCGGGCACGGAGACCGACTATGCGGAAGGCGTTATTGTACTTTCGCAAAGTCAGTAATGAGTTTATTCGATACGGCATCGACAAATTGTGATAGGTGTCCATTCCAGGTTGCCATGCTCTACCAATTTGTTGACCTCAACAAATTGCTTCACGACACCGAATCCGCCTCCGGATGGGACAGAGTGATTGGTTAATCCTTTACCCATTGTTTCATTGCAGAGACCTGTTCTTTTTCAACTTGTGATATGCTCTTACTCGGTGTCGGCAGGTCTTCTGGCATCGTCCCTCCGACACGCCGTATTGCATCGCGAACCTCGCTTCCTACGACATTATGCGTAAGATTTGCTTCTGATGCAGTGTCTACGCCGTCGCGCCTTAGTTTTTCTTCTGTTTGGGAGATGCGGAACAAGTTGGCGATAAGTTCCGTGCTTCCCATGAAGTCAAGTATCTTTTCGCGAGGCTCAAGTCCCTTTTTTCTGTGGATATCATCGACCGTTAGTCCGCCATACAACCCTATGTAACCTGCATTTTGGAAGGCAGTAAATTCTTTTTCCGTGATCACGCCGGCATCGCGGGCGGTCTCGGCAAGCAGTTGATTCCATTGCTTGACATCACCGCGGACGACCAGTCTTTTCTGATCCTCGCTAAGCTGGTTGAATCTATCCGCTATCTCCTGCCTGTATGTCTGGATAGCGAAATATGTCTGTCCGAG
>Ga0123357_10005075_pt1 | contig 15679 bp, 9 predicted proteins | sample TergutEmb28metaG_FD_89873 | JGI IMG/M metagenome (GOLD analysis project Ga0123357, IMG submission 89873) | Embiratermes neotenicus P4 segment gut microbial communities from Petit-Saut dam, French Guiana - Emb289 P4 | ecosystem: Host-associated > Arthropoda: Insects > Digestive system > Gut ... | reverse complement strand
TCTAAACGTTGCATTTTATATATTTATTCAACAAATACAGGTACTGAATATTTTAAACATGGTATATACTGTCCGTTTTTTTCTCTTGAAAATGCAGTTTGTTTCATAATTCTAACATATTTGGTTCCTGTTTTATTCACAGTTTATATACAGATGTGCTAAAATTTAAAAAAATAATTCTGGTGCCAAAAGGTTAATCCATGTAATGAAGGACTGTAGAACCTGCATGGCAGCTCACAACACTGTCACATTAAAATCGGCATGCTATAATCCTTCAGGACCTGAACAAAGCATGCTTTAAATACATTTTTCTCTATTCCATGCTACTGGATCATTACCTAAACACACTTAAGAATTTTGAGGAATTCAGTGTTTACAAACATAACACGGTGTTCCAGTGAGCAGCACAAGCAACAGAATACTCTGACTTTTACGTTTTTTGCACTGTGTATTGTGATATAATTATGCAACACGAACAAATGAAATTTTCACTTTTCCAATTAATACTTTAATTCAATATTTCAATGTACGATGTCCTCTACATGTTTTGAACCGTCCTGAGGATGAACCCGTGAGGTTCGAAACATGCAGAAGACGTTAAAAATCAATAAATTGAATTAAAGTTGAAGAATAAGAGACCAACTTGATGTCACAATTTATTAAGTTTCATTTCACTTCTTCTGTGCTCAACATGTTTCGGACATTAATACATCCATCATCAGCAGCCTGCGACTTTTCTATTGTATCACCATATTGGTGGTGTGTTCTTGTTTCGATGTGTGTTCGAGTTTCGGCGTGGTTGGTTGGGGTGCTGTCTGAAACATGTTGAGCATAGAAGAAGTGAAATAAAACTTAATAAATTGTGACATCAAGTTGGTCTCTTATTCTTCAACTATCAAAATGATGCACAGTCCAATATACATAAGATTAATGAATTAAAGTATTAATTTAAAAAGTGTGCATTTCGTTGGTTCATGTTCCATAAGAATATTCTGACATTACGGCCAAAGAAAACAGACTTCCCCATGTTTGATCCTTATCAGCCTACTGTTTTTTGATATTTGTAAAGGCAAAAAAGGCACGTGCCCATCACATCTGGCCCTAGTACTGTCATGAAGACATAACACCCATCTCGATACCTTGTCAAGCATGTCAGTAACTCACTAAGTACTGGCATTCTTTCAGCACCCCTTTGTGTTCTCATTCACATTGATGCATCTCCGTAACTTCAACATCTGCAGCTTGATGTGACTCAGCTTCAGTAACATCTAAAATGGGTCTCAATGGATTGGCCCTCGCAGTATGCAAATAAACATACATACACACACATATAGCTACAGGTACATACACCAATTTCATATGTGATAATCACTGCTACAGCATGCATCATACCTCTGACTGTTTTTAAAACAGTGACTATGCCATGTCAAACAACACAAAAGAATTTTACTTTCCTTGGTCTTGTAGCAGCGATTCTGAATTGGGGACACACACAACACAACAGCCCCTACATGAACCCCATATAAGAACACACAGATATAATATTCATACTGTTACACCCCAGCCAGAAGGACCTAAACATACCCTGACAAATTGCATTTGCACTCCATGTTTCTACATAACAGCTTGCTTGAACACTGTCATAAATTTCTGTTCTATGCCAGCTATGAGACTTAAACAGTGGGTGGCAAACAAATCTGATACTTTGCTTTGTCACATAGTTCATATTTCTGACAAAACACATGCTAATTATTTTCTCATTTAAGTTAATCAAAATTTAATTCACTAAATGCTTCCTGAATGACTATCGGCAGTTCATAAAAACAAGATACAAGGAATGAACTGAGACACAATCTTTCAGTGCTCACTTTTAAGTACTTTTACATCATGGCTGATGATTTAAATCTTGCTGTGGAGATGGAATAATTTCCAACACACTCAGGCATATACAATATATAATTTTTACATGCCAAATACTAAGCCTTGCTAATGGCACAATTTACATACTATCCCGAAACAAAATTATTCAATAACATTCCCCCAAACATCAATAATTTAAATCATGATATACAGGAGTTTCAAGGCACCATTTCAGAAGTGCCTATTATGCTCAGTCCTAGTCTGTACAGGAACCTGCGTTCATTAAAAACCCGAAAAAAAAACTTTGCATACTAAAAATTGAGTAGTTATATGAAAAAAGTACCTCAAAACTGTTCATGACAAACGTAAACCTACGTATTTCTATTCAAGTAAAGTGTTAGATTAGGCCCTAACATACTTCAAATTCTTCGCTTAATCCTATTAATGATGCATGGAATGCGAATAAATTAAATTTTATTCTTGACATTGACCACAACTGAAGGACACCATTTTGCACCGCTTGAAAATATACTTTGCTACACATCACTTAACAGGAAATGACATGAACATCCAATACTAGGGCCACGTATTGTGTAAACACCATGCACTATATAAACACATTTTAATACACCTAACTACACAATAATGAATAAACGTAATGTTGCCACCTTCTGCAACACGAAACTTCAGCGGCAATAGTAGCGCGTTATGTACTGCTAAAAAACGTTTTGTTTAGATTTACTCAGTTTTTTTCAACTAAGAATTCCAAAAACCTTGCCTTTTTTGTTTCGTACGAATGCGAACTTACCCATTCACTTCCAAAAGTGCATCGTTTTGTAGGTTCCAAGCGACGCCCACGTGTCCTCGTCAGAGCAACAAACAGACGGCATGTCAGGTTTTGCGAATACACCGCACTTTGCCCTGGGTCACAGATCAGGGATTTCGTTCCTCTGACACTGCCAGGAAGCTGGAAGCCACGCGTTAATAATTATGGTGCTAAGGAAGGTTTCAAATTACAAAGTGATGCGCAAAACTGGAAAAATAATATGTAATGTTCACTTTCTTCTGTTTCTGAGACCAGCTGACACGCTGCTACATAGCACGCACGGATCCACTGATAAGATCACAGATTACAGGTTCCTGGAGTATGGATAACAGCATTCTATAGCACGGATTAGAGCGCCAAGGAACATTTTATTTCGCTATAATGTCATCTCAGATGGCAGCCTTTGCCCTGAGCTACCAACAATCTATGGCGTATAATGCAATCTCATAGTAATTCTATATAATGTTGGTGCACTACTAACTTCACAACACTGAACATCACTAAACCTAGAGTCATACACTTCGCAAAAAAAGAACCCATATTGATTAATAAGTAAACACTCTGGCTACAGTTTGGAACCACTGTGCTTCTAACGTGAGGGAACGAGAACGTAAGTCAGCTGTCTTAGGACTACCGATGTTTACCTGTTCGTCTTCAAGTATTACTGCAGCTAATGTAAACACGACTTTCGACATTTTCAATTCAAACAGAAACACATTTCTGCCACATATCTAGCATGTCATCTAAATTCACCAAGGTTAGCAACGAGCTAAGTATTGTCCAATAACAGCTCCCTTCCTTGTCACTGTACTGATCATCATCATCATCGATCATTTCAACTTACCTGAGTCTAAGATACTCTTACACCACTTCGTACTTCCGCCGCAACTAGCGCTACGTTCGATTAAGGAAAACAGTCTGGTGTTCGTACATTTGCGCTCTTTATGTATGGGGGACTCGTTTAAGTATATGGCAATTATGCGGCTGCATGATAAAGCCCTTTGTCCCTAAACACTCCATGTAGGCATATAAGGAGAGAAGAAATACAGCTGTACTCATTCTTGACGTCGTAACTAGAACGATCCCAGTGGACTTCACACTACAGTCGTTTTACTTCCTGGACTCATGGAGTGTGAGGCGGGTTTGCCCCAGATCAAGTCTGCACGTTTTGAATAAGAAACAGATCTCTTGCCCATACTAGAATTGGAACCCTGAATCATGCAGTTTGTAGCCTGGTCTGTAAAGTCACTGTGCTATCCTAGCTCTGTGCGGCCACATGGGGCCCTATAAAAAGTTGGATGTAGCTCAGGTTTTGTGTCTAACAGATTTTGCATGCACATTCTTACATTCTTGTACCAACAATGCCAGTGCAGGAATATGCACAGGTAGGATCCCAAAACATTTTTGCACAGGGTCCATAAATGTTTAAACTGGCCCTGCTACCAGGAATAAAGTTCCTCTTAAGAAACCAATAGTCATCCAGTTACAGCATGCATGTTTATGTAACCAAAAAACCGTCAAGATCCTGTCTCTAGTTCTATCCTTAGCCGTAGTGAATTTCATCCTTGATAATAACATATAACAAAGTACACACCTCACTTTTGTAGTTCCATGAGTCACAGGGTAATGAATGATCCTACTGCTTGAAGTTTTCAGCAGTGTCACATTACAACATGCATTTCATTTCTGTAATATAACGAACTTCACATTCTATTCATGTCTGACAGGCAGTCATACACTTTCATGAGCAAGGTATACCAGATATTACTAATGTCTGGACACTTGTTCAGGGACAAATGAAAACTTTGGACAAGTTCAGTGGCGGAGCGTGCATGTTAATTGTGTTAGCCAAACTGGGAAAACAGAAATGCTTCCCTTCCAAGATTCTGACTTCAATTTTTATTTTAATGTTTGAGCCCTACAACAACCCCACATCCAAAAACTTTTCAAAATTATACAAACTGAAGTTATATTAGTAACTGTTCTAAACATGTGGAAGAATATGAATGGTTTTGGAAAGGTTTGTTCAGAAAATTAGAACTGCCCACGGGCAGACAAGGAATATTCTGAAATCCTGGCTAGACAAAACGAATGGTAATGACCATTACTAACTGAAGAAACTTGTTAGTGTTGGCCGTGCTGTGAAACTGACACTACGAATGGAAAGCTGGCGGAGCAATATTCAAAAATTCTCAACTGCAAAAAGTTTTCACAAGCATGAGAATATGGTTAACACTTCTGAAATAGTCACGCTCTGCCACTGGGCCAAATGCACCCCAAGAACCATGTGTCTATAATTATGTGCAACTTAAGTAAACATCATTTTGGAACTAAATGTTATATAAATTGTTAATACTATATACATAAATATATGCTCCAGAACTAAATCAATAATGTTTAAGCCATGAAATGCATAAAACTAAAGGAATCCACCTGTAAAATGAATTTTTTTTGCAGCACAGTTTTTAGCAGAGGGTGCTGTAAGTTTCTTTATATATCAACAATCACAGTATGCTATATGAGTACGCCTTTCATACATTGGCCCCATCTGTGTTTTCGGGTTTCTGTGAGATTCTTCTGAGTCTCCATTTACTAACGTTTACTTCAACCTCAGACATTCAGATTACTTCCCATTGCAGTTCTCCAAAACAACATTTTTTTTCCCCCAACATTTACTATATACAATAAATTTTACCCCAAAGCTTGTGGAGATATGTTACAATATGTCATAACATACAAATATAATTCTTCACTTACACATACACACAAGCTTAAATTCAAAAAGCAACTCTCTGGCATCATGACATTTCCAGCCACAGTGACAAGAAAATGGGAACCACTTTACTTTGATACAACAGAAGCTAAGAGAGAGTTTTAACAGACAGCATTGAGAACAGACTGGGTCAATTGCATCACAAAACAATCTCAAATCATTCCACCTTCCCATTACATAACAATTTGAAGTAATTGTGCAAGGACTGATTAATAAGCAGTGATATGAGTACCAACTTTTGCGTGAAGTTGATATGTATTGAATTATAAATGCACTGTGAATGGTGACTAATTCACATTGTATGCAACCTTGCGACTGACTATCAAAGGCTTTCCCATAATTCTGCAGTATGTTAAAAGTAGCAACCCAATTAGAATAGTGTTAGATATTCATTTGAAAGCAACTACACCAGTTCAAAGAAACACTTTCGTATCTATCCAACACTCCAAGCCAAGCCACATTTGTATATTGGCAGTTTGTTGACAGATTTTGGAACATAACAGCCCACACTTGGTACAAGGAAACTGTGGTTTATGTGAAGGAAAGTTTAAAGTGGCAACAGCCAGCCTGTAAGATGTTGTCTCACTTCCTTGTCTACAAAAGAAATGTATCAAACAGATGGTCGTAACCATGTTTTATTCTACTTTAACACATGCAAAATGTAAGTTGAGTTCCACGATAATATGAAGAAGGGTATCTGAAAAGTGAATAAGAAGTGAAATGATGAAATAATTTTTCCAAACATACTGGTAACAGGAGACGATGATTTCCTAGTCTTAGCCATTGACAGATTACTCTGTGGATTCAATATGTAATGCTGATGTGTCTGGGCATAAAGTCTGGTAAGCACAACCTTACATGTACCTTGATTGAAGTTCTTCTATTGAGTACTGCAATGTTGATGATCATTCTTGAACATTTTAAGCCCATCACATAAATTTAATCATGGCAGCTGCATGTATAGATTTGTCTTCACCATTCACAATCCAGGTTACGCTATTACAGAGGAGTCATGACAGAACTAACATGTTTAGTTTTAGTGTATTTCTGAATACTGTGGTATAATTTTGATATATTCATATTATTGTATTAAATTGTTACATTATATTATAGTATATTATATTATATTATGCCTCTAATTTTAACAATGATATCCCTGCCTGTGCACTTTGCTCAACTGTATATGATAATTAGAATTCTTAGTAACTGAAGGCCTGGAACTTCATGCTTGGGAACACTTTTATTATTGCGTGTCATTCTGCGATTACCAAATCCTGTTTATTTAATTACTTGTCTGCTGTATTCTGCACAGACTGAACACAGTTGTTGGCATGTTGGAGATCACATACATATTGTTGATAATTCTCACTTAATCCAAACTCTTATATAATCATTCTGGAATATATCCCAGTTACTATGTTTATTAGCAATTCGTTTACTTACTGAGTGAAATCTATCGTGAGAAGCTGTTTGTTACTCAGACAAAAAAGAAGTTCCCCATCCATTTCTGGAATGCTTCCCTCACAAGATGGGGCTCTGGGATAGACTGTTGCAACATTATGACACATATGTGGATCTTCAACCACTGTGATTTTTTAGATTAACAATAAGTCACAATAGTGCTTCACAGTACACAATTCTCAAAATCTAAGAATACAAAAAGAAAAGAAACAATATGTAGGAATATCAACTGACAGTTTGCACAATACAGCACTTTATATGGGACCTGAAGCATCCTTTTCAAATGATGTATTAGTGTGATGAATTGTTTGTAACAGATGCGATTTTTTACAAATATATGAGGCCTTTGAGTCCCAGGCAGGACAGATTACGTTTTTTTTAAGCAAAATATTTCCATAATTAACAAAGATTAAAAAGTTTATGTTCAATTACATATTTTATTATTTTATCCTCTTATTTATTTCCCAAATTTTTGTAATAGGTTTGTTTTTTATTTTCAGTTTAAAATAAAATGTATTATAGGTTTATGATGCACCACCGGTACAACATATCTGATACCTTCATTTTCAGAGAAGCCATTAACGATGAACACAACAACCCCATAAACCACCATTAGAAATTCATCCTAAATGCTCTCTAAGTTTATTTCACAACTATTTCAACCTTATGAGTGCACTGAAATGTATTTAGCCTTGGCACAAACTGCGGACTTGCATATGGGTGACTGAACATCCTTACCACAGACTGGTACTCCCATTAGCAGGAATTACAACCAAGCGGCATGATATTATCTGTAGAGTAAATACACATAAGCAACTTTTGCAGCTGAATGGTATAGTCAGGAGGGATGAGAGAAAGGCCATAAACATTCAAGACAAGCATACCTCAACCCTTACAAATAAATATGTTCCATGCAAACAGTATCAGATGGCTTGCTATGTTCTAGGATGTGGCATCCACCACGCAACTTGGAACCTCCTGCTTCTATCAAATACTATTCTTACCCACAGTGGAGATAGCAGGCTGCTCCAAAATGTTGGTATGTACCTATCAAACTGTGTGGTATCACTTCCTACAAACCAAGTGAATTGGTTCAAGTAATAACACATCTGACTTGTATTCTGAAAGAGCCTATTTAAATTCTTGGGCTGAGTTTCCAACTATTCTAGGGTCTTTATACTCTTCCCCAGTTCACCCAGGTGTATGCTATAGCAATGCCTACAATCAGGCCAAAACAATGTCTTTCCATATGCTGAGACTGTACCTACAATCAGGCCACAGTAATGTCTTTCCATATCCCTTCCATGTTATACATTTGACAACATATAGTCTTGAGTTAGTAACTGTGATGCTAACAAACTACAAACTAACAACCACATCCTTGAAGACAGCCATCTTCATAGCCATTGTCACGTGAATCTCCAATCTCATGTTTTTCATCCACTTCAGCAAAACTGCAGAGATTAGAAGAAATAAGAGAAAAAGACAGACCAGTCAAAAAGGATGATGAAGTGCCTGTCACAGTTACTAATATGTTCCACCAGTCAATTGGACAGGCTGAGATAGCCACTTCTAAAAAGGACAAAATAGGGCACGTCTCTGGCTAATGGTCATTATTTGTGCAATTTTAATTGAAGGACAGTATGCTCAAAGGGGCTTTTCTATTAATCAGAATTTTCAAATACGTCAAGTATTCTGCCTTACTTTTATAAGCAAAGATTCTCTCTAAATTTTTCGGTAGTTGACAGAACGTACATTTGGTATTTCACTGTGTAATGATCTTGCTTTTATTTTATAAGATAATCATATAAATTCAAAAAGATCTATTCTATGCATATGTTTTAATCTCTACTAAATGAATAAAGAAATGCAAAATGTCGTAAAAAGATTCACGCAGATACTAAGAATCTCTGCTTGGAATAAACCTTTGTAGGCATTAATCGCCATTCATGGTATTGCTGAGAGTGATTAGCAAATGGTTCAGTTTGCCCTTTCTGTATACTGTAAAGCAGCAGTAGAAGAGAGGCATTATGTGTTCTCACACTTTACCAAAAGACTCATTCTTTTCTTTATAACAAAACCATCACCAGATTATGGAGTGTATCAGAACATCAATAAATGAAGTACTAATTAAGGATCGAGTAAAATTACTTTGTGATAGATTTACCACTCTCCTTACAGCCTCAACTTTCAGTTACAATATTTCTTATCAACTACCAGCACTTCGATTTTGAAATAAAAACAGTGTGACAATTAAAAAAAACAATGGCCCTGATGATTAAAGAGAATACTGAAAGCTGAGTTTGAAGAAGCTAATCAAAGGTTATATGATTCTTATTAGACATAAAGGTTCTATTCAATACACAGTGCATAATATAAAACTGTAATCTCCTATCGAAAGGATCGGGACTTTCTTTGAACACTACCTAGGGTTTGGATAAGAAAAGACACTGTATTTTCGAATTCAGTTCCGTTAATTTTTTTTCTGTACTTGGCTTTTTGGAGTCCTTGGGCCACTCCTTGTACCTGAATATGAAGACAGAGTCAGTCTTCAAAACACGTAAGAACTTTGTCACAGAAATTCACAAATACCCAAAGAGAAATAGCCCCATGACAGCAGCAAACCACAATCCTCAGATTATAGTAAGAGAAATTTCAAAATAACTAACAGATAACCACTTGATAATGTTGATAATTTTCAAACTGTTACATAAAGGAGAAGTTGATGCTGTCTTCTACACTGGACTAAGTCTCCACATAATCTGCAGTACCATGTTCATTTTTACAAACATCATACTGTAAATGTGATCAAGAACCAATATTTATAGCAAACTATAAAGAAAAAATGTCGAATCCTAATCGGGACTGGTTGAAAACAATTCTGGGACAAATGAAAAATAAATTTGAGGGCCACCTAAATGTATAGTCCTGAAGTGACAATGTAGATATAAAAATGTACAGATTTACATAACAAATATGTTTGACATAAAACCTGAAATAAAACCAACTTGTTTGCAGCCATACAGCTTGTGATAGCATTAAACCAGCCCTAATGATACTTCTGGCCCATAAAAATATTTCTACTCCATATTTATAGAAACAGTCACATACAGTTCAAAATACTACTGCTAAAGTGTTCTGTTACAGTAGTCCTGGTCATTCATCAGTCCCTGCACAATGTGTCAGGCCACAAACGCTCCATCATCTGGAGGTAATAAAACCTGCAATCCTTAATAGGCCCTTATAGAGAAAGACTGTTTAGAATATGAATATTAGTGTTTGCAGTTTCCCTTATCAAGTTGATGGATTTCTGAAAACATTTCCTTATACAAATAACCTATTCTTGGTTAGCCCCCATTGTAACATTTGTACTTGTGTGTTTGCCACAACTACAATAAACTACATGGCTTTCCCAAACTAGAATTAACACTGTCACACTATACATAAACAAATACCATAACAGTACATATATGAGTGTTTGAATACCCTTCAAGGAATCTCTAACATGTTATTATCAAAAACGTTCACCATCAGTGAGATATTTACTGGATCAAAATGAGTTGGACATTATTAAAACGTTATTAAAAAACTACCAAGTATACTATAATGGTATTTGTTTACCTACAATAACCGAAGTACATGGTGATACAGTAAATCAATGTAACATTCACACATATTCATATGTTCCATGCACATAAAAAATTCAGCGTATAAACGAACACAAATTACAGAGCAAGGGTTTGTAGCAGAGGAGTTAAGTCATGGCTATTGTCTGCAGATGGCTTCAAATAATTCATTATAATACTATGTTATGTAAAATATACATTCTAGACATAACAGGATATGATTCCTCATTACAACATTAGAATAGTGATGATCGCTGTTGGTATTAGTTGGTGAAAAATGTTGTTTTGTTGTTGCAACAAGTTCACTAATGGCACCATCTTTATTCAGTCTTTAATGGGCCACGAAACATTGGCAATGTGTCAGTTGTCACTTGAACAATGTCCTCCTGCAGTAATCATGTCCAATCTGATGAAATAAATATCATAGAACCAGATATCTATTATCACACAGCTGCTTTTTAAAATAATAATTTAAAAACAACCTTTTCTACACAGTAAATGCTAAGACAAACCAATCACTCACAAAAGCTTCGCCAATATACACATATATTTTACGCTCAATCTGTCAGGTATCACAAATAATCATTTGTTGGACCGTTTCATTCTCTTCTGCACAAAGATGCAAATTCATTCACACAAAATATACATATCAAGAGAGTTATCAATTGAAGTTGTTGTTGCAATATATCAAGTATCACGTTCAATTGCAAAGGAAGTCAATATTTGTGGCATTCTAAATTATCCTGCTAGTGATTTAGAACATAACATTACAATCTGCTATCAGAACATCCTTATTCATGTTTTGACTAAGCACTTTGTCCACAAATATAAAGATAAAATATAATTCGAATATTTACAGTGCAACATAATTACTTTAAAGCCAACTAAGAGATTCAAAATAAAGAAATAATAAAACTTTCAAAATAAACATTTGTTTTAAAAAAATTCACGTTTAAAATTGTAAAAGTTGACGAGTTGCAATGGGTTTGGATTGTAAGAAGTGGTATCACTCCCATTCCATCTCATCTGTGATAATGTCCCCTCCTCCTCCAGAAATCAATGAAGTGGAGACTACAAAAAATTGCAGCAGCTGCTGCGTTGTCCATATCAACTGACTGCTTTACTTATTCAGTCCAGTTACAGGCACTTAAAAAGGGAGACCCTTCTCATCAATAAGGTGCCTTCATCATAAGATTTCTTACATTACATTTTCATTATCCTGGGCATATGAGACATCCATGGTAGCACCAAGAACACACTCTATCAAAGTTTCTACTTATTCCCCTTTTTTACACAATCTTTGTTTTCACAGTATTTTTCAAAATAAAATGGCGTAACAGAGACACAATAAGAGAACACTAAACAATTTTTAAAAACCCCTTGGCATTTTCTCCTATATGTCAACACAAACACCACAGTTCCATCCACCGAATGACACTAGCATTAGCGTAACAAAATGGTGGAAGCCAGCTGGTACATAACAGTGAAACACACATCCTCAACATCATACTGCTGACAATTTGATGAGGGGGTGGGGGGAAGGGAAGGGGGGAACTCAATACAGACAAAGATTGCTTATCAAAAGTGTGTCTCCTAGCTCAGTAGTACTGTCAACAATCATTCACCAAGTTATGCCACATTGGTGCTACACCTATGTCTTAGTAAACAGTTGATCTTCGTCTTCATCCTCAGTGTATTCTTCGGCCTGGGTGAGTGACACTTTATCCAAATCGACTTTACACTGGCGAGTAGAGAGCTTCTCATAGCCTTCTGCTGCCCACCAAGACTTCCTCCAGGGCTGAGATTTCATCTACACAGAGATAAATCCATTAAAATGAACATGATAGAAGCAGAAAGTCTTCCTTATGCTTAATTATGAGCTTAAACATCACAGTTTGAAGCAGAATACCATAAAAGTTAACTTCTGTCAGCAAAACATTATGTCTAAATGAGTTTACAGTATAATTTTATAATCTATACTCTCACAGAAATGAATATCAGGCTTTATAAGATAAATGTTCTACAATTCCATTAACAAAGTCATCCATTCATGTGGCTACTTTATATATAGATTCTTTACAGTTTGTGATAATGGCACACTCACTATACAGTAGATTCTCAATGTTTATGATTAACTGTGATGGATAAATCCATCACCGACATTTGAATAATGAGCAGTGGAATCAAATTTCAATGTAACACACCTACTTGGTTCCAAGAACTTATGAAACACCAGTAATGAAATACAAAAAACCTCAAAATCATAACAAGCATGACATTTTATTTGTAATAAAACCCAAACATTTACTAGAAACATAAAAGACATTAAATCATTGCTGGACAGTCTGATGAAAGCCATTAATCTGCCTTAATGAACTACAGAACTTGAATGAGCTGTGCAATAGCAAGAGAGTGGGGAGAAGCTGATGTACAAGCCACAACCATGATATTTGTTAACCTTGAGGCTCTACTGTACAAACATTATGTGTACTGCTGATTGCCTGTTGTGGGAGTTCACTTTGCGGTCATCTTGAGATCTTCATTTTAAGATTATCTGGGATCCAACCTGGGACGTTCTCAGTACCGTGATTGTGCATTGGCCACTAACTTAATATCTGTGCTAGTGCATTGGCCACAAGCATAATATCTATGCTCGTGCATTAGCCGCTAGCATAATATCTGTGCTTCTGCATTGGCCACCAACATAATATCTGTGCTTGTGTATTGCCCACTAGCATGATATCTGTGCTTGTGCATTGGCCACTAGCATATCTGTGCTTGTGCATTGGCCACTAGCATAATATCTGTGCTTGTGCATTGGCCACTAGTATAATATCTGTGGTTGTGCATTGGCCACTAGCATAATATGTGCTTGTGCATTGGTCACTAGTATAATATCTATTCTTGTGCATTAGCCACTAGCATAATATCTGTGCTTGTGCATTAGCCACTAGCATAATATCCGTGCTTGTGCATTAGCCACTAGCATAATATCTGTGCTTGTGCATTAGCCACTAGCATAATATCTGTGCTTGTGCATTAGCCACTAGCATAATATCTGTGCTTGTGCATTAGCCACTAGCATAATATCTGTGCTTGTGCATTGGCCACTAGCATAATATCTGTGCTTGTGCATTGGCCACTAGCATAATATCCGTGCTTGTGCATTGGCCACTAGCATAATATCCGTGCTTGTGCATTGGCCACTAGTATAATATCTGTGCTTGTGCATTGGCCACTAGCATAATATCTGTGCTTATGCATTGGCCACTAGCATAATATCCATGCTTGTGCATTAGCCACTAGTATAATATCTGTGCTTGTGCATTAGCCACTTGCATAATGTCTGAAGCTGTGACCTCTTGAATATTAAGCATCATATTGATTCTGTACTTAAAAGTACACTGGTTTCAACCCAAGCCATTGCCATTTATCTTAAAATAAAAATAATCTGTCAGTAAATATATGAAGATGACAAGAGGACCACCTAATACAGCATTATGTACGAATGTACGTACATCCAACAACAGATGATGTCCAACATGACATTCACATAGTGACTGATATAGTTAAGGCATAAACAACATGAGCTGTTGTGACAGCACTTTTATGTATGTGTTATGATATTGTGAAGTTAATTTATAATAATTTCTAAATAACGGAATGGCACACATATTGTAATAGGATACAAAACACTCCATGGACTGATTGTAGGAGCTGGTGTTTGTGTTCAAATGCAAAAGTACCTTAAAAACAAATTGAACTGATAAAATCTTATCGGGCAATCAGCTCTATCATTTTCAGAAATGTTCTCTGCCTTCACTGTGACAGAAAGATTTTAGCACTTCCAGTTGCAATGTAAGTCTGTAATCTAATACAGATGACATTACCATACCTGGAGCACAGTGAAGATGATAGCAAAGAGTATAACAACAGACACACAGCCTGCTACTGCCATCGCAGTGACAGTGGTGAATGACATGGATTCGTGTGGATGAATGTCAGTCGTGGTATCTCCACGAATTGCAGCCATACTGTTTTCGCCACCCTGCTCCACTCCTGCGGCAATCCGACGTTTTCCAGCTGGTGATGAGTTCTGGCACTCTCCTGAAAATGTGAAGTTCAGTCACTACCATTCATTTTGTACACTACAGGAGATATTTCAAACATGTTTTGATATATATATATATATATATATATAAAACTTAAACATTCATGGTGACTGAATTCAATGAAATCTTCTCGGGCTGGCAGCCACACCTAGTGGTCAGATGGCCTGGTCTCCTATAACCCGTATGCTTAATGAATGAACAACAGGACCAAACAGAGCAGGTGCTTAACTCTGCCTACTAACCTTCCTTGTGTTACTATGAGCCTAGGGTTTAGACAGGCATATCACAACAAGGATGGACATCTGAGTTAGTCACTTCCCTGAAGACAAGAACACAGATGGTCCTGGAATGTTGGTTTACTCATCTCTTAACCACCTGACATTGCTACTATGCATAGAAAATGTCACTGAATGTTTGGCGTAAATAATGACAATGTGTCAAGTAGATTTTTTGTAAATTAGCATAGCTACAACAAAATGTGTGTGCCTGCTTATACCAACTGTAAGGTTATGTCAGTACTACAGTATAAGTGAATGTAAGAACAAAGATGTCCCCATGCTTAACATTCATCCTACCTGGGCAAGTATTTAAATTTTAGCACATGGTTTATGAACAATATGACTATTCGTTGAAAATAAAAGGATGAAATAATGAAATAAATGGCATTTTGTGACAAATAAAACGTAAATTATTCAGCATGTCTCAGATATGCAGTAGATTTCCTTGTTACCTAAATATATAAAATGAATTTCTAGGGGTGTTCTATATGCAATGGCATATGCTGATGTGGGTTTTGAATACTTTAAGTAAGCACGATGCCATAAAGGGATATATGAGGGTAAGTCATTAAATAACAGGAAATTTTATATTTGTAATAACATTTTTACAAGAGTACTTACAGAATTGTTTGTATCTTATTTTTCGACACAGTCCCCCTACTTCGCAACACACTTGGTCCACCTGTCCACAAGCTTGCGGATGCCCTCTAGAAAAAAGCTTTTTGGTGTGGCCTTTAACCAAC
>Ga0123357_10005074_pt1 | contig 15679 bp, 10 predicted proteins | sample TergutEmb28metaG_FD_89873 | JGI IMG/M metagenome (GOLD analysis project Ga0123357, IMG submission 89873) | Embiratermes neotenicus P4 segment gut microbial communities from Petit-Saut dam, French Guiana - Emb289 P4 | ecosystem: Host-associated > Arthropoda: Insects > Digestive system > Gut ... | reverse complement strand
TATATATATATATATATATATCGCTTCAGACAATGTAAGGTTTTAAAATGTCACCCGCAGCGAAGGTACAGTTCTTGTTACACTTTACATAATTACATGCGAGATAATTTGGTAGAATATTTCGTCTTGGTCTTATCGTACCCGGAATTGCCTTCGCAGATGGTGGAAGGATAATAGTGAGTCCTGAACCAGGTGTACCGCAAAGTCGCAAGGGGTCAGGATTAAGTTGGACTTCATTTACGGTAGCATCTGTCGGTATAGGGGCTAATGCATTCGAGTACTGTAATATCCGGCAGGGGAAAGGTTAAGACCGGCCAGGTACAGTACAAGAAGAGAAATCTTGAGGAATCCTGTCTTCCGGGATATGGCGCTGAGTCACTGGTGGTTTGGTTTCCGACATCGGAGTACTCAAGAGCAATTCATGAGACCAATGTTTTTTTTGAAAACCTGAGAACCAAATGTCCAATGAGGCAACGTCATGCCCCAGAAGAACGGATATCTCATTCACACCGACGCGAAGATCTAAAAACCCAAAATACAATTCAATCATATACATTTTTGACAATGGTTCCACTTAAGTTTTGTTACCTACGTTTATTAGTAATTTTTCCATTGTTGTGTGTTGTAAAATTGGAAAAATTCATAAAAGTCTTATTCAATATGACTGACAACACTTAAGGGAAATCACGTCCGGTGACGCTTGGCGTCCTGCAGAGAAGTAACTGCGCATTAAAATGTATCTCAAAACCGTCACAAATGGCAAAGCGTAGAAACTGAAAAGCCTAAATTACGAAACACTGAATATAACGGTACTATTTGATGTGAGACAATATAGTTTGGTAGGTAGGTCTACGTCCCGACGTTTCGGGGGAACGAAACCTCCCTTTCGGTCTCCCAGGCCAATGATGGGAAGCAAGTTTCCTCGAAACACTGACGCCTATCCACTAAGCAATAAGAATACCGTAACCGTGAAGACCAAATTTTCATGTTCACTGCCAGGAGAACTTCAGATCTCTTATAAAGACTTTCTCTCTACGAAAACCGAAAATTTCAGAGCATCACGCGCCACAAAATAAAACATTCGCACAAGCTCGAGCATTGACCTGAAATGTATTCCCCTCCGTCTTTTACTGCGACAATAAGAATCCCAAAATAAAGTAACTCATTCTCCTCACATACAGCTTTATACCCGGTGTTGTATTTCCATGAAGGGTCTGCTTGAATAATTTAACGAAGAGGAATTGTCTACCAGTTTGAAGAATCGATGGAAAGGTAAAACGTACATGCACCTTGCCAATTCTCGACAAGTGGCGAAACGTATCTGTATGAATGCCATTCCTTAATGTAACAGATGCCGCAAATCCGATATAGAGGTGACACCAAGTTAATCTATTCCGAGCTGTCAGAGAAGAGTAATAAACGACCGATGTCGTCACCCGTAAGATTCAAACACTCAACGAATAAGTCCTATATTAATTCTGTAATTCAAACAAAAACAGAGGTAACTCAAGTTCACATAATCTTAGCAATTGACCAACTTAATGTATAAATTCTTTTTTATAATAAGTTTATTGTATTCCTCTACATGTTTCGAACACTGTTGTGCTCATCATCAGGAGGTCAGATTGTATTATACAGCATCTGGTATCGTCACACTCTGTAGGTGGCCGTCCGGGTGGCACCTGCGCACCGGACGGCCACCTACAGCGTGTGACGATACCAGGTGCTGTATAATACAATCTGACCTCCTGATGATCAGCACAACAGTGCTCGAAACATGTAGAGGAATACAATAAACGTATTATAAAAAAGGATTTGTGCATTAACTTGGTCAATTGCTAAGATAATACTGAGATGCACGGTCAGCAAAACATAAAAAAAATTCAAGTTCACGTGTTTTCCTAGTTAACTGAATTTCCTCTGTGTCTAGTTCAGCACCACGCCATGAAGACGTAACCCTTTACTTTATTAAGAACAAAACTACAGACATGAATCGATTAGTGGTTATGGTCTGTTTATCAGCGACGATATTGTCTAGATTATCGTCGGTTGCAGAGGTAAAATAACGTTACCCAACTATTTGTCGAAGCACCAATCCATGAAGGTGTATGGGGAGTGGGGATCTAGCTCCACCAATTTATAAATTCCGAAATATAATGAGAGTGATCAAGTTCATGCTTAGGCCACTTCACACTCGGGAGAAGAGCTCTGAATATCCACTGAACAAAAGGCTAAGTGAGGCCCAGAGAAAGTCTGGTCGATTTGAAGGGTAGAAAAATAGTTTGCTTCAATGGTAGATGAATGACTATGAACAAGAAGTATCAGGCCGAATGATAAATGGCATAGTACACAGAAATACCTTTAGAAATACGTGTCACGAAGTCACTTTGGCCACCAAAATCCTACATGTATCGTTCGGCGATCGAAACTGGACCTCTGCAGTAAGACGCAAGGAGAACTCTCAGTACTTTCACGCATTCTTAACACTTGTGTTAGAGTCAAGGAACGGTCAGCCACACACCCGGTTTCGAAGTTATGTACAAAGAGAGTACAAAATAATTTCACATATTCAAAATGACACAGACAAAAAATTGGGCGCACTTAGAACTTCAAACCTATGTCGGTCGATAGAGAGACTCTCAAACTTTCGTTTCAAATGGCTCGGTGAATGTCGTTGCGCGCCGTTACTGTTAGACGTCACTAGATTGGCAAATGGCTACACCACAACAAAGGAGCTGGTATGCCCTTCGGTTGGCGAAGAAAGAGAAACTACAGCTTTGCAAAGTGTATTTCAGTCACAATTTGATAGAGGACCATGCAGCAGATATTCCATTTACGTTGGGTGCAAGACATTCGGGCAAGAAAGGTGCATTTGCGAGGGCAAGTGTCCTAGTATGCCTTCTGTGTCTGGTGCAACTGTGCAATCTGTCTCTGCTTACTGCCGAAGCAGCTCACAAAAATCAATGCGCCTGGGTGTTCCCGTGCGACACTGTGCGCTGAATGCACGTTGCACAGCTGTCACGGTCTCTTCGTGTGCCAAATGCAGAGCACATCAACATGTTCGTTGTGGGGTAGGTTGCGGGGGTAGCCATTTTCAAAGCTAGTGACATCTACCGGCAACGGCGTGAACAACAAACATCACGGCCATATGAAACAATCCTGTCGACTCGCACAGGAACAGTTTTGTTAAGTTCGCTACCTTCGATTTCTCTATAATTTTGAGAGCGCAAAAAAAAAAAAAATTTTTAAGCTCACCTTGTGTGCCTTGTACAACGAAGTTAGAAGTACCGCTTTTAAGCACTACTTCGTTATACAAGGCAGACAGTCCCACCAATCAAATCTGTAACTTAAGAACTCAGAGCCTGTAGAGCTGAAGTTAGGAACGGAGGTACAGACTGATATTTCGAGCCCTCTATTGCGAACTTGGAATTTCCAAAACGCAAGTAAATTATTTACTTGCACGTTGGAACATTCTGAAATAATACAACGGCTGTTTCTAAGGCGGAAACAGTCCAACAAAACAAGCATTCTTGCGAAAAAGTATAAAAACAGTACCAAACATTACCCGCAATTTAATTCATACTACAAAACTGTAATATGCTTGTTTTTGACGCCATATATATTGCAGTAAAGTTTAAAGACGTTTCGAATAAATGTTCTGCATAACCTCGATTAAATAACTATATTGATTTATCGTACATTTCTGCCAGACAACACGGAGTCATATTGCAAAAGACAGCGGTATTAATAGTAGCCGGTATCGGAATGCCACATCGTCTGTGACAGAATCAACTACTAATCGAAGTAACGGTCTACCCTTTTCCTTTTTCTTTTGCTATTAACTCTACGCCTACTGAATCAATGATAAGGAAGCAAACCTATATTTGATAGAAAAAGAATATTCTTCACTGCATAAAGAATTGTCCTTCTTTCAAGGCTAAGAGTACGCCGTCCAGTTGCAAAATTACCCTACTTTATGTCACATGAAGGATCATTTCTCTCTTCGCAGAACCCTAATTTTAAATTCACTTCTAAACAAGATGAATCCAGTCCACGCCCTCATACGGTATGTACGTATTTAAAATCCATTTTAACGTTGTCTTCCAAACTACACGTAGGTCTCTGAAACCGCCTTAATTGTTCACGCTCTCCGACTACAATTTTGAGCTCGCATCTCGTATTTTCGAATCTCCGCACACAGCATCATTTTGAAAAGCTGTTAAGAATTACCAATAATAAGCAAACTTCCTAATGGATTAAACTTTCGCGTATAAGTCTAAATCTACTGTGTTTTGTGACGAATGACATCGAATATATAACATATCAACGATCTCTGACTGCAAATTTCACCCAATACAGGCTATAAGACCCAAAGAGGGAGAAGATATATAGCTCTTCTCTTTCCTTAACCTCGGCGCTAGGAGCTGTTCGGTGGTTAACGCCGCGCCCCGGCCGCTTTACTCCCGGGAAGGAGACCCGGTAGTCATTTTATAGGAGGCTGTGTGGGCCCCAGGGCCGGTATAGACTGGTACACAGATTCTCGCTTCCTCCTGTATTCGATCACAGGACCGTTCGGCCCGTAACGAATCGTTATACCGATTGAGCTATCCCAGCCCACAAAAGATCCGAAAGACGCTCAGAAAACCTGAGACTAAAGGGGCACAAAGTGTGACATTGGATGTCTGCGGACAGTAGGTAAGGATTTGTTGTTCCTATACGTACAGACCGAATACATTCTAGGAATTCACACATAGTATTAATACCTAAACCCCACACACTTATTATCATTGCCATCACCAGGAAATACGTGCTGTCACTTATCCTTGAGAGTGACTGATTTTGACATACGGAATCATGATTAAGACCAGTGGATATTATTTAGATGCGCTGAAATACACCTACGAGATATGTAGATCTCACGGCATTGTCTATGAAGATTCGTGTCTTTTGGAATGTGACACCTTTTAGTTTCGTGGATGAGTAGGAACTTTTGCAGAAACACGCTTCTTCCCTCAAGGTAGACGAGAACACTAATGTATTCTGAATAAGAACAAAGCATTTGCCAAAGGCTCGTCAGCTTATTTATGTAAAATAATGCAAATTATTTAATGCAAGTCATTAATAAACAGGTTTCAGTAACTTTATGTTTTTTGTACCGTGCATTGTGATACAATTATGTAATGTTAACTAGCAAAATGCACTTCTTAAATTAATGTTCTAATTCAACTCTTCTTGTCTTCTACATGTTTCGAACATCTCATGTTCATCATTAGAAAGACTATACTGTACATTCAGCGTTATATGGTACGTTTTCCATGCTGAAATTACAATAAATGGTTTCAGTAAATTAGCATTTACTACAATATTAAACAATCGTTCTCTGTCTTAAATTAATTCTGGAAAAACAGTTTATTTAATGTTGTTGATAGAAACGACAATTACTATCTGTAAATTGAGACTACGTACTTTACTGTTGTTCAACAAGGCTACTCAGATTCCAGTACCATATCCACTGTACATAACCGAAAATCAAAGTGTGTTGTCCAAATGTCCGTTATTTTAAAACAAAATAAATAAATGCGTTCGAGTAAAAGAGATATTTTTCAAAGTGCAATACCGATTCACAGAAGGAATGCCGGATATCTCTCACGAATATTAATGTTAGGCGAGATCACAATGCAACAAATTTAAGCGGTAAGATAGGTAGGTGATAGAGTGACGTTACTGCAGTTAAAGGTCAGCCGAGTCACGAACACCACCCAGCACTAACAACATACAGATCGGGATGAACACTAGCGAAAACGGCAATGAAACTTTGGTTCGCATAAACTGTGGGGAAACGCTGGACTAGCCGAGTAGTTACTAGCTTTTGTAGGAGGACTTTTTTGCATGCAGTTAGAGTAGGTCCGACACAGGGGTCACCAGTGGACCTGAAGCGCCTAGTTCTATAGGAGATTATCCGTTAAATATGCTCAACATAAATATAATAACCGAATACTTCCTAAATGATTATCAGATTATGCAACTCTGTTATTAATTTTTAAATTTCTTGGTATCGTTTGTTCTATAGCCTAAATATTGCAAAACATAAATCTGAAAACACACCCACATATTACATACTGCAACATTATAGATTATTTTCACACTACGATTAAATACAACTATTTATTACACGCATTATTAAATATTTCGGCTCCTTTCAGAAAATTAGCGGAGAGAGAAAAAACTTTGGAATAGCAAGTTATAGAAATGACATAATGTACGCATAGGCTATATGAATTTTAAGTTTAAAAGTAAATTGTAGCATATTGATTAAATAAGATGGAATTTGTGGAAGGTTTAGACACGCAACAGCAATGTAAAAATGAATATAATATCACTTTCAAAACTGCAATAATTTTACTAAGATAATACCTGGAACTATAGTTACTTCAGCACATACTGTTATTCCTCAGAATGTGACTGGGAGCAGCCGAATAAATTAGGCATGATTTTAGCAGGCGCAATTGGTGGTATTAGTGGGGAAAATAACAACGTAATAATAATAATAATAATAATAATAATAATAATGCAATTTTAATACAGACCGATATGTATGAAGGTACCCAGACTCCAAAGACTGTACCGTAAATACATTCACAAACTTACTATCTATTTTGTGAAAAGTGCCATCGTTAAAAGTGTTAGAGTCGGTAGGTTAATATTATTGTCTTGTGGAACGTGGTGGCATAGCGCCCTTTTCATAGAGCAAGTGAGCCGAAAAGCCAGTAACAGTACCAGCTGACGAGGGTAGTAAATAATGTGTCTTGTACACACTGTACTATTTCTAAATATCATACCAAACGAAACGCCATTTACTTAATTGTAATCTGAAATAATACTGTATTTGTTATAAGGCAAAATTTTAATTAGATGAACTTGAAAAGGAGTTTAGAAAATTTGATAAAATCACTTAGTAGTTAGCTACGGGATTATGCACGTTAAAAACAAGTTTGTTTGACTAACATATCTGTGAAATATAGTTACCTGTAAGTATGTTACACATGTATCTTCGTCTAACAGGCACAATAACACTGTTATGATTACTACAGTTGCGAAGGCAGACAAGTGCGACTTGTAGCACCAACTTTGTGCAAGTTCCCATGTTAGCATTTGGCTTATCAAAACACATTAATCAGCAATTTGTTAGACGCATAAAGACCACATTTCTTTCACTAATGGTTAACACTCACTCATACCTCACTAATTTATATTAATCTAATTACTGCACAGTGTCGCATCTCGTCACGAAACTGACGAACATTACAGCTGTATCAGCACACTTCAATCGTACATGCATACACGAGTTTTTCGGTCACATACTTGTTGCCATTAGTTATTTCTTCCTAAGCATTTTCCCGTTTAACGAAAGGGTTGGATTCACTACTTAAAGGAAACATTCGTGCTCTATGTAGCAAAACATGCACAACTGAAAATGTTAATTTCACAACTGTCATCACTCACATGTCAAACACGTCATTAGAAGTAAACTACAGAGTATGTTGGCTTCTAATTTCACTGCATCGGTACACAACCAGGGCCATCATTTCTTTAGTTGGAACAAATTACAGTGCCTAACGCGTTTGTTTTGTCGGTAACCAAATGCAACGACCACCCGCTGGCTTCCCCCCGCACTCATGTGCTCGCCTAGCCGGTTGGTGTTACTCTCTAACACAGGCTGAAACCTTCGCGCGCCATGTCAGTGCGGGAAGCCTTTGGAGGGGGAGCTGGAGAAGTTCGGTGGGGGAGAGCAGAAAGGGTTATATAGCTACCCACTGGACCGAAAATACCCGAACAACAGTTCCAACTTTGCAGACTTCTGTGCCCGAACATTTCCGAACAGTCACGGGTCATTCGCGTTCTCACGTATCATTCCGCCTACGTCGCACAGGTGACGTAACTATGCACAGTGTTTGTATTGTTAACAGTGGCTGTGTGTAGTTATTCGCAAGTGCTACTTCGTTACCACAGCCTTGTGCCATCGACATTTCCATTTGCTCAGCCACATACACCTTCTCAGCGCATACACGCGTACGTACTGCAAACAGCAGATACTAGAGATCTGCGCTCTTCTGGGATAGTACGGAGCGTAGAGTGTGCAACACGTACTGTTCGAACATTGGACATGTCCCGAATCGTTGGTACGGTATCACCAATCTACGCTGCGTAATATCCCAGAAAAGCGCAGATCTCATATACATCGCGGCGGAAGTCTGAAATCACGCACAGCTGACAGGTCACAAAAATTGTGACGTTCTATAATTTTGCTTTGGTACTTTGAAAATTAAAAAGACACGAATTTCGGCTTGCCCGTCACAACAACTGAAGCGTCGGCTGGCACACCGTTGTAGACTGAATTAAAAAAAAAATTCAGTTGAGTCAAAAACCCTATTCTCACAGCATTTTGAGAATTTTTGTCCAATAACTAGTAACGCAGATCATTTAAAATATCCCAACCGTAATCTGTGTTTAGACAGTGTCCTGGTTTTATATTGCGTTCAGAATAATGAAATATTTGGTTGTTTCCCTGGAATAACGTTACTTGTGCGTGACACAATGCTCTTTTTGTGTAATGGGGCTGCCCCAGTAAAATATTATAGCTTAAATAAAGGATAAGGGATAAAGGATAAATAACCATTATTTTTGTTTATATCAGACTGAAACAACAGGCCTTTGTTACTAATCAGTGCTCAGCCACAATAATTTGTTTTCAAAATAAAACATTAAGAACGTTAAATATGTTGTGACCTGTAATAAATCTGTTTTTGCGTTTGAACAATTTTGTCATTTAAACATTAAATTAAATATAATTAAGAGCAAGTCATTTCTCTTATTTATTACTAACAGTGCTGTTGTATTCGCAGATTCAAGCGGTTCTATCTCGGTAACCATTCACAATTAGACACATGTCCGTACAAACTTTTTTCTCACAATGACAGACATCATCAACCCTCAGATTTCTGAATCACTCTCTATAGATTAGACAACAGATTCAGTCGTAGTGATGTACAATTTCTTTGTGATAAATTAATGCTTAATTTTCTGCCCATTTTCTGTATAGAGCACTTATAACAATTTTATACTTATATGATGTACTTACATTCCATGACCAATAATATTCTTCTCCTTATCCGTGATGGCAACACATAGCTTTGTGTGCTCTTTGTCACACTACTCACATGCGTCACAGCTTGGCACTCCAGATCTCAGTGAAGTCATTAAATATAGCACGGCATGTGAGATCAGGCACCTCATACTCAGGATCCTTTACTTTGAAAAGTTTAAACATCGTATTTGAGATCAAAATCTGGGGATAAACATTCTCCATAGAGTAACGAATCCTTTAATTTGGAAACGAAGATACAATAGAACTCCACTTATTCAGAAGCTGGTTATCCGGATCGCCAATTATCGGTGTCAGCTTGTCCCTTCGGGTAAATATTTTCTGACTGTAATTGTACTACATTTTTATGGCTAAAACTTCCTCCGCCCCCAATTGCCAAATACATGTAAGGAATTATGTGTCAGTGTTTCATGTGTACGTAAATAAATATGTAGCCTAAAATAGCCGTTTGTAGAAACTGTTCCCCACTTCAAACTGCCAACGTAACAAGTTTTCAAAGAAAAATCCAACGTTCCGAAATTTTTCATATTCGGATGGCTCGCCGTCCCAATTAATCCGGATAAGTATACTGCATGTGCCTATTGATTTCACCTTTTATCTAGTGTTCAACAACTTGTGGTAGATTTTTGTGAGTATTACGTTTGTCCGCCAACACTTCATTATTTTTCAGTTCGCTCACCAGTACCCAACACCTTCCTTGAAGTAACCTTGAAGTAACCTCGAAGGTATCACATAATGTCTTCTCACATACGCTATCTTTTTGTTGTTTAGAGGTAAGTAATCGGCCACTGTACTAGGTCCGCGTGGCTCATTTTCAAGACGCTTCCTGCACTTTAACTTTCTTGACCCCATGCTCTGACGTGTAAAGCATGCTCTCCGCTGGTGAAATGAAATATTCACACAACCCTCCTTTGTGCCCAGTGAATTTCTTAGAGTATAAACCACGTTTATGTTCACAGATTTTACCCATAATTTGCAAGAAATCTGAAAATATAGCTAAGATAGATAATACTAAAGTGAGATGAAGCCAGTTACGCACGTATGTACTGTAAAATACAAATTAGCGCTAACGTTTATACTTTTAAGTTCATAAATAGAGCGGGATATTATCTGTGAAAAAAAAAAAAAAAAGCTTCTGGAGGTAAAATAAGCATTCCCAGCGTCTCTACACTTCTGCCGCACATTACTTACTTACTCCATGGTGCAAAGTCCTTCTTGAGAAGCTAACTGGGTTGCAGATAATCAAGAAATTCACCGCATTTCACGGAAACCGAAGGTTCATTACCGCACTCACAAGCGTCCGCCACTTGTCTCTATCCTGGGCCAACCCAATCCAGTCCATAGACCCACATCCCACCCTAATATTATCCACCCATCTACGCCTAGGTCTCCCCAGTGGTCTCCTTCCCTCCGGTTTCCCCAGCAAGACCATATACACCTCCCTCTCCTCCCCCTCACCGCACATTACCTTCACATTAAATTACAAGTCTTGTCCTCTTTCTGCCTCTGTTATTCTCTCTTTAAGACGACGGTGTTAACAGTAAGCTCCCTCTATCCGCCAGCTTGAAAACTATACAATATCCCCTCTTCAAGGAAGCCAATACTTGATTGAAAATAGCATGGCAGTGCAGGCTGAAACGTCCTTAAAACAAGACGATCGTGGAGGAACATCGCGAACTGCTTTGTTACGTGGCAAACACGCGTTTGGAATTGTTGTAACTTAGAACGTCCCAGGCGACGCTGCAGTCCTACCCAAGTAATGAAACTTCAAGAACGAGTTTTAACTAACCAGTCACAAGGCGGGAGAGCAAGTTGAATTTTAACCTACTCAGAAATATTCCAAGTAATGACGAAGCGTGGCGGTGAATCAGTCACCCTGTTGATACTGCTGTTACACCTTCAAACTGTGAGCTGTAGTACCGACGTCTCCCTATTTACTTCGACAGTGAACACCGAGTTAGTATATTTCTCCAAAATTTCGGTGGCACAGTTCTCTGCCACACAGCGAGTGAACCTCTAAGAGGAATGAGTACTAGGGATGTCCCCTTCGGAGTAAAGGGGGGTCGGTGCGTAGGGCTGAAAACCATACCGCCTTCATGTGCCGATTTTCTAGAAAATTTGGAAGCCCCAACCGTCTAGTGCCCCAAGGGCCTGGTTCAGGTTTGCAGACGAACAGCGTTTACCTTTAACTTTACTTAACAGGCGCCAGATGAATGAAGCACACACCATTGAATATTAGGCTTTTAAGAACCATTTTAATATTATCCTTTACATGTGGCAAGGATTTACAGGAAAATATTTTCTTCAGGCATTCCGACCGTAATCTTTACTTCCTGATTATCCTGGTCCTGATTTATACGTGAGTGTAATTTTGATGTATTACATTTTTTTCGCAAATACTAGTCAAGTTTTGGGGGGATTTATCATTTTTTGTCTCGCAGTATATTTTCTAAAAGGCAAAAAATTAATATAAGCCTTCAGAACTATCATATAACATGCTATCTCGCTCAGCAAACACACACACACACACACACACACACACATTCATATTCGTAGACAGTACCTTAAACGTTTCATTATACAGGATCATTGTAATTGCTATTCTGTCACTCATACCTGCAACTTAGATAATAAATCCACCAAAGGTTTTTAGCGTGGCAGGGACCATTTATCACTCAACATGACAACAATAACGCCGACATTTCCTTCAACAGAAACACCTGAAAGAACAGTAATTTTTTTTTTCGCGATTTTAATATTATTAATTTTCCGCTGTACCCATTATTTTCGGGTTTAATTTCATGGCGTAAAGTTAGAGAACATCAGCCACTGGGAATACGTATTCGTAAAAGTGTCACAATAAACAATCAATAAAGTTGATTTTAAGAAAACGCCTGCTTCTATCAATGGGAACACTGTCAAATAACCTGGCACCATTAAAACATCCAACAGTAATGGAAATATCCATGACCACAACTTGAATAGGCAGCATTTAATTTTCATAGACCTGAAATTCACCGAACCTTTGTGTTCAAGTTTAAAGAGTGGAAATTCTCCTATCACAGATCCACAATTAGGGACTGTGACGTTTAAAACTACTCACAATTCTACCGCGTTTTTATGGTAACGATATACGAGAGGAATTCATAAAGCTTGCCTACCTAGTCCCAGGTTCTATTAATATTAATTATTGTTACTGTAATTACATTAGACTAAAATACTTATTGCAGTGGGATAATATCCTTCGTCCACTGAAACCACTATTTTCAAGAGAACTCTCACGGAGATATGATGCCAAGTCTCCTGGTAACAGGTAAAGTTTTCGAAGAAAAGTGCTGCGATCAACTTCAAGGGCTTAGAAATCCTAGAATGGCCTTTGGCACTTCAGAACCTTGAAGATTACGGCACTATATTCCTTCGAAAAGTCGAGCACCGATTAATCGCTTACACGGCATCAAATTCCACAAAAATGGGTTCACCGAGCACACCGCCGCTAGAACTTCAAGACTCGCATTACGTCCATAATTACTAAGCCTTCGCCTGTCTCACGCTTCGCGGCCAGTTTCACGTTCTGACCGCTTTATTCCCAGTTAAAGAATTCCCCTTGCCCAATGAATAGGAGGATGCGTGGGAAAGAGAATGCGTGTGTGCGATCTGGTGAAGAGAAACATCTTTTGACCGTGCCGGGAATCGAAAAGCACTTCTTCTGTCACTCGGTCAGTAATCTGGTCACTGTACGAACTTAACTATCCCAACTGCGTCTGGATTGTGACGTCGATATTTCGGCGAAACATGCTGCCTCCATCTTAACGGATGAAGAATTAAGCCCAACTTTTGACACTTCACTACTACACGACTACTTGCTGTCATGCTCTCAGGGGCCTGAATCCAGCTCCAGAAGAGAAAGTATGACAACATTTAATCACCTGTGTCTGTGTTTCTTAAGGTTTTACATATTCGGTGTTAACACAATATTTTGAAGTGTGAATCGTATCCTCCATTCAAATTACTCAAACGTCCATAACGCACTACGTGATCAAACCTCGTCATTTGCAACAATAATTTCCTTTGTAACGTTATCAATATTAATTCTAACTATACAACAATGAATTAGAGCTAAAAGAGACATCTAATTTCAACCCACACAGTTCTACTAACTGATTCCAAATCATCTGAAATACCTTAAACACGCCTTTCTGAATTCATGTCTGACGGATCGTGATTAACATGTAAAACGAGATGTACTTCATTATAACGTCCGTGTTTCATTCAAAACGAGCTAAAACTCTAGTCCTCCTTGTAAGGAAGGAGCATTCAATGTCTGTGTTGGACGGATTTCAGCAGGCAGCCGCTATGCTTGGCAAGCAGCCGAGATTAAGTTCTGAATCTAATGCTGTACGTCGTTACCACTTGTTGTTGCCAGTGTGACTGAACATGTAAGCTCCATACTCTGCGGTATACCCCGCACCACACTCAAAACACACGCTGTAACATCCGGAAAGACAAGGGAGTCTCTGTAGGAAAGAGAGAAAGGAACGCAATGTGTTGACATTATTAATTTAAACAGGGGAAAACAAATTTTATAATGCGGGCGAAATTCGGGGTTAACTAAAATAGAAATTAGGAACAGTCTACGTAAAATGTTAGAATGAAGTTGGATAATGCTTCCTATCATCGTTTTAGCGTTATCTGTCTTGCAGTTTGCTATCCAGAAATATACAGAAACAAAATACTCTTTGTTACATGTGGTCTCTCACCCTAACGTAGTAGCATAGGCTGAGGGCGTTTGACAACAGGGTACTGAAAAGATATCTGGGCCTAAGCAGGACGAGGTAACAGGTGTGAAGACGACATAACGACGAGCTTTTTCATCTGCAGACCGCAACAGGTATTATTCGGGTGTTCAAATATAGAATGAGATGGGCAGGGCATGCGGCACATATGGGGGAGAATACAGGTGCATACAGGGTTCGGTAGGAAAACCCGCGATAAAGAGACCACTTGGAAGAGCTAGGCGTAGATAGAAGGATAATATTAAAATGGATCTTTAAGAAGTGTGAATAGGGCATGAGCTATATTGATATGCATTAGGATACGAAGAAATGGTAGGATATTGTGCATGTGGGAATGAACCGCCCGGGTCCGTAAAATGTGGAGAATTCCTGAACTAGCTGAGAAACTGTAAGCTTCTCAAGAAGAATCCCGTTTCATGAAGTTCGTTATGGAAAACGTTTAGTACTTGAATCCCCACAATGGCGGAACGCAACTAACGCCATACGGAATGCCTGTTTTTGAGAGTCTAACAGTTGGTCAGTCGGGCGAGAAATTCGCGGCCTTTTATTGTAGCCGAAGTTTCGTTTTCGTTTTTTTGCGGGAGCCCGCCATTGGGCCCTCTTCAAAACCGGATTAATCAAGTCCATATCGCACCCCCTAATCCTTGAAGGATCGAATTAAACTTTATCCTTCAGTCTGCACCTCAAGTTCACAAATGTTTTTTCTCCTCAAGTCATTTTGCAGTTCCACTCTACAGCACGCATCGCGACCATCTTATCTTATTTCCCTTTATCACCTTTATGGTACGCAGAACAGTAAGGTTCATAACGCCTGTGGTAAAGGCCATGGGATTTTCGCATACATGGCGAAGCAGAATAAAGAGTTGTCAAGTAAGTTTACCGTGCGAAACGAGATAAGAAAAACCGGCTGCTCATGTCCGTCGTCCGAGTCTTCATATAAAAACCACATAGCTTCTGAAATAGTTTCTATTTCCCTCGTCGTGTATACAGAATATGAAGAAACGTTTATAATCACGGAGCCTAGGTACAACTACCGCGGTGCTGATAAGTCCTTAGTCCCACCAGGAAGGAAACAAGCTCGGACGCATGACAGAGACATGCGCGATTTCAACCACATCGAAACGCGAGCTGTCATCAAATAGTTTTTCCTGCAAGGAAAGGCGCCGAAGGAAATTCACGCCGTTCTGAGAGAGATATTAGCTTGTTTCCTTCCTGGTCGGGCTAAGGAATTAACAGTAACCCTGTACTCTCATACTCCTGACCAGGAGACTCAACCTCCGGCCCGCAGACCGCATGCTGCCCTCTTTCTCATTTCCTGCGACCCGCAAAATCCTGACGTAAATAAGAAATATCTTATGCATATTGGACCGTGCATCATTGTGATAGCTGAAGAATAAGAGACCAACGTGATGTCACTATTTATTAAGTTTTATTTCACTTCTTCTATGCTCAACATGTTTCGGACATTAATACATCCATCATCAGGAGCCTGCGAGTGGTATCCGTGTGACAGGCTGAAGCCTGCCACACGGATACCACTCCAATCCAGCCACACCGAAACTCTAACACACATCGAAACAAGAACACAAGACCAATGTGGTGATACAATAGAAAAGTCGCAAGCTCCTGATGATGGATGTATTAATGTCCGAAACATGTTGAGCATAGAAGAAGTGAAATAAAACTTAATAAATAGTGACATCAAGTTGGTCTCTTATTCTTC
>Ga0123357_10005073_pt1 | contig 15679 bp, 13 predicted proteins | sample TergutEmb28metaG_FD_89873 | JGI IMG/M metagenome (GOLD analysis project Ga0123357, IMG submission 89873) | Embiratermes neotenicus P4 segment gut microbial communities from Petit-Saut dam, French Guiana - Emb289 P4 | ecosystem: Host-associated > Arthropoda: Insects > Digestive system > Gut ... | reverse complement strand
GTTGTACCCTTTGATCATGGTAAGGATACAAATCTTCCTCATGTAAAGAAACACTCGGAAGAGAACCAGTATCACGCAATGTCTGGTGAATTCGCGTAAATACACTTCGAGACGGAATCCTTCAATCGGGAAAACGCCTTTGGTATTCTTGAACAGCAGCACGTGCATTACCATCGCAAAATCTATACACAAAATGCATGTCACAATATTCCACGTGGGAAAACACAAAAGTCATTTTAGCAACACCGTACAACTAACCTACCAACCACTCACAACACAGCCGTAAGCTACACTACATATCACCCTGAAGGAAGTACATACGCAGTTCAGTAGCTAGCGTGGCCTGAATTGCCGACATATGATACCACACTCAAGGATGAAAATGGATAAGATTGTCAGCTGACAGGTACAGTGCGTGGACCCGCAAGAAGACCACACTTTTCTCTGGCCATTATCTCCGTAACCGTTCAACTTTGGACATAGGTGTTTTGGGTTACATCGGCATACTTTAACATAAGGAACACCCTCCCGAAATCTGGCACATTCCTTCTGGGACAACCTGTATATATTTGTTTTTCATATTTAAAACGTTTTTAAGTACGTTACTTACTTGATAAAACATAATTGAAAATCCCTTATTGTTATTCAATGATTATTATAATTTCTGCCACTCTTGTGGTTTGAATATTTTGCGAGATATCGACATTAGTATGGGGTGAATACTAGTATTTTGCCTGTAATACGAAGAACTTTTTTTTATTTTGACTTACTTTTTCCATATTTTCTACAGAGGCCTAAAGGTTGTTGGTCTGTATTTTAAAAGAAGTCTGTGTGGGAGCGTGTTTGATCTCCTGCGCCTGACAGACATAACCCATAAGAAAATAAAAGATAGGAACCTGCAGTTTAGACTGTCGTGTTAGAACTACACAAATAAAATTAAAATGAGCTTATGAGATCGTATGTCGGTGAGTTTGTCTCACTGGCGCTGTATTCAAATGACTCGCAAATTAAATAGAGCAATTGAATGCAGGCATGTGGTAGGAAGGAAGTGCACTCCGTGTAGAAAGAATTGATTTCATTAGCAAAGACAAACTTTAAAAGTGCTAAACACTTTGACTAATTCAAAATACTAAAAGAGAAGAGAGACTATACAAAATAATCACTACTTTGGCAAGACACACAAAAGTAAGTTGCAGTTCAATCTTAGAAAGAACCTCAGATTTACGTGTTTCTCTCGTATATCCAGAGTGAACCAAAACATATCGTGCTTGCTGTTTCCGATCGCCTGTCTAGAAGACACCGCTTTGCTCGTGAATAGTTATATATATTTTAAGCGTTTTATCTTGCCAGCTACTCTCTGAAAATTAAAAACTGAAGTATTATAGCTATTAAACCACACTTTTACCTCTTGTTTTTATTGATGCTACTGTTATTTGTAATTCTACTGTGGGACCACAGATGGGAACTGTCAGAAAAAAAAAACGGTTTGACGCAAAACAAGAAGCTTCATAAATCCATAGAGTTTCTTCCCAAAATCAGGCAGTTAATGACTTTCAGAAAGTAACAACTATTTATTTTGCTGAAAATAAAAAAATACACCACACTGCTAAATGGACTTAGTGTGGTAAAAATACAAGTTACTACGCACGTTTCGAAACCAGATGGCGTACGTAGCTACCAATGTAGTAAATAGCACTAAACAGCGCAAACACCTATAAAATGTTTCATATGTAACACATACAGACCTATAACGTAGAAAGTGTAGAGGAGCACAAGAGCCAGGGCTTCATACCATTCAATTCGACTGTCCCATAGTGCTGCAGTCAGGGTTACAACTGCCACGCTGTATATTCCGCATTCTCGAGACAATGACACCCAATTCATTTGCACCGCCTGCGAAAAATGTTGTCATTAATTTCTGCTCTAGGTCTTCCATCTGAACGAAAGAATGCAGACTGAGGTCTCATGGTAAAAAAAGTTCTGAGGTGTAAACATGGATTTAAGGCAGAGTAAGTAACAGCATACTAATTTATGTTATGTAATCACGAGCCTCATAATTTGTACACATATGACAGTAAAACTTTAGCCTGGAAACTTGAAGGGAGGAGATTTCGGAAAACATACAATAGGATTGGATGATAATATTAAAATGCCGGAGGATAACGTTTGAAATAGCTTAGGTTCCACAAGGAGATGAATTTTTGGTCATCAGCGCGACTGTCAGCTTCTTGGGGGTAACTGTGCCATTTAGAATTCTTAGTTCTGATGTTATTTTCACTCCGTCCTACTTTGTTTTGTTTTTAGACCCATTCAGGTATATTATTTACAAGTAATGCCTGATGAAAAACTGACTGTACGTTGTAATCACAAACACTAAGTTTAGACAGATATTTTACTTTATAGGAAGCTGCTACTGAGAACTGAAATACGACGGTCGGTACAATATTAAAGCTAGTTACGTCTGTACTGTAAATATGTCGCCTGGTAGGTGTTCTTATTTCACCCACCAGACAGCGACACTGTCCAGCTCCACCAGAATCATCGGCGCTCCAGTCAGTCACGTGAATTCAACACAGTAGCAGTTAGCCTTTATCGTACGGACCTTTAAATTTACGGATGTTGTGGGTGTGCTTAGTAGACAGGGAGTGATGACTGAGTTTCTTATTGCGGACTCCAGTCCGATAGAAATTCACAGACGTCTGAGAAGAGTAGACGATGAGGATGTCATAAATATTAGCTCATTTAGACGCTAGGTCCGTCATTTTAAGAGCGGTGGAACGGGCATTAGTGACAGGCCTTACAGTGGCCGACCAGCCAAGGCAGCGACGACGGGTCCAAAGAGAGATTGTTGTGCTGATTCGGTATGACAGCCACACCACGAAGTGAACTGTGAGCCGCAAGAGAGATTGGAAAACAGACAGAGAACTTGTCTAAGAAAATTTTGCGCAAAGTGAGGGCCGAAAATGCCCACCGTCGAACACACTACAGCCCGAAAAAATTCTGTGTAGAAATTTCTCTGGCACTGTTAAAGTCGGGGATGCTTTTCGGTCAAGAATAATTACCAGTGATGAAAGTCGCGTTCATCATTGCGACCTATTAACGAAAAGACAATCAATGGAATGGTATGAACAGTCGTCGCCATAAAAGAAAACAAATTCAAGGTGCAGACTGCTGCGGGTAACATCATGACTTCTGTCTTCTGGGACAGTGAAGGAACATTGTCAGAGGAATTCTTGGAGAGTGGTGCGACATTCAATTGCGAGCGAAATGTGCAGACATTAATGAAGTTAAAACATCGAGTTAGAAGGGTTCGGCCAGACAAGAAGATACATCCAGTCCTCCTCCTACTCCTTCAGGACAAGGCCAGACCGCACACCAGTCTGCACACAGGGGAGGGAATTGAAATAATGGGGTGGTCTCTTCTACCTCATGGTCCTTTCATTCCCGATATAGCACCCTCCAACTTCCATCCTTTTGGCAGCCTGAAAGAAGCACTCCGAGGACGCCGTTTTGCGAAATACGACGAGCTGAAACACGGCGTGCGTGAAGAGTTCCGACGTTTCAGGGAAGAGTTTTACGCACCTCACGCAAAGGCGGAAAAAGTTTGTTGATAAGGAAAGGTGCTTTGTGGAAAAATGACCTCAACTTTGTAAAAGATGTACTGTTGAAATATGTACATTTCATTATAAATGTAATTACATTTCCTGAGAAAAAGTAAGAGGCATTACTTCAGTGCCGCCCTCGTACTTACTAAGATTAGTTTATTTTCTTTTGTACTATGCCAACAGGAAAAATAAATTTAGATTAAGAAGCATGAAAGAAATCTGTCCTTAAATTTAATATGAGAGAAACAGAGATTTATCATTGATTTAATATGTATATATATAATTGTTACTGTTGACTAATTTGCATACAAATTTTTTATTGTTAAATGTATTGGAACCGGTCGTACAAATTTAGTGCATTTAACATCGCTGTGGAGGAATTAGAACGTACTGACATTTCATAGATACCGTATAGCACGAGGAAGTGCACCTTATCCTAGTATGGATTTTACAGAAGTTGAAAGCATGAAATGTATAAGATTTTAATGGAATATTTTTCTTAAAATAATGAGCAAATTTATGAAAACGCTGTACTTGAGGTTCCAAGTCCTGCTACTAAAGGCGGCAACACGGCAACAATGGAAGATATGTGTTCTGGTGTGACAAAGTCGGTTTTTACATTTACATTTACACAGGAGTATGGTAAAGAACCACCAAAGAAGACGTCCATCTACCAGTGATCTAAGTTGTTTAGTGAAGTTGGTTTCTTTTTAAAGGGAGAACCCCTGGCAAAATGTGTAAACGAAGTTAAAACAAATGAAGTTCTAGCTGCTTTTTCGCAATCAAAAAACAAACAAACAAGACGAGCTGTCCGATAGAATTCTGTTTACTAACAAGTTCAAAATTTTGACATGTTACAGCCCAAGACACAGATGTTTGCCACACACATATTACTGTGACGTTCTTCCCAAAGATAAAGAAAAAATGACAGTCATAAAATTCTCATGTAGTGGCTGATGATACAAAGAACACACCAAAGTTCAATTTTTTTGTTGCTGTATCCATAACAGCAGCTTTTCAAACTTTTTCCTTTTGCCGAAAAAATGTACTCTCTGTCTAGATGTGAAGGAGTTCCCTAGACCATCCGTTTTCCGAAGTAAAGAGCCCTAAAGAGACACCTCTTGAACAAGTCGGAGCGCTAACACTTGGCCACCCCCTTCCCTGAACTTACACCACCTACTTTCTTCTTCTGATGGTTCATAAATGATGATCTTGATGTTTTAACATTGCTCGCCACTTTGTCGGAACTTGCTGGTAGATTACGAGCTATTGCGCCTACCCTCACACCCGACATGCTTAAAAATGTGTGGACTTAATTGGTGTAGGAATGCGATAAATGTGAATCCACGCACCGTACTTTCATTGCACAGTGCTGAACGGTTAAATACAGGTCACAGACTCTTCATCACATAACTTAAATAGTTTATTTGGTTTTCATTCCTGTGCCTATTACGTCTAGAGAAATTAAAAACTGAAACTCTTGGTGTTTCATACGTCCACTCAGTAATACAATACAAAACAGAAGAGTGTGTTTACAGCTATTTATATCCACCTTGTAAAAAGATAAAATTACTCAGGCCAGGAAGACAGCATGGTGTTTATGTCAACAGCAACTTAATAATATGCGCAGTACTTGTGACATTTTAGTTAAAAACTTTATTCTACATATCTGAAGGGGTAGGCTAGAAGATTAACTGTGAATACTGGTTTACATACGTTTGTATCACGGTTAAAATTAATCTTCAAACGAATGAACATTTTACAGCTTGTTTTCTGTATAGTATACACCTGTCTGCTGACTTGCGAGTTTAGCATTTTACACGTGGAAGACATGTTTATATCTCAGTTTATACTGATTATTTCTGAAATAGTTCCCAATTGTTCCGTTTTTCTGGAATGCAACACAGTGATGAGAACACGTTTTTACTGACAAAGACAAACGTAACGAATATTTTAAATAATTACCTAGAAAATACTGCCTCACACCTGCTTCTAACCAACACATTAGGACGATAAAAAATTTGAGGCTGCTGAATTTCTAAAAAAAAAAAAATAGTTCTGTAAGACGTAGTGCAATTTAAGTATGCGATGTGTTCGTAAAATTTTCATGATTATGTTTATACCGATTTTCATAAATTGACAAAAATATATAACACAAAACCATCAGAAGCTACTTTCACACCACACTCATTAATAAATATCGTCATGTTTAATTGCCTAGAACTCCAACATTAGGTGGATTTTCCTTATCCCCAGTTTTTAATTAAGTGATAAAACTATTTTATGAAATATAAATGTAAATTGTGATAAAGCTGTATGTAATGGAATATCTAATAAGCCAGTAAAAGTGTCTCTTCCTTTAATACATAAAGCAAAACCACTGGTATATGAAGACGTATTTCTAGCAGCTAGTATTCCCGTATTCTTCAAGCCCCTTGTGTGTGCATACGCACGGATTTCTAAATAGTATTATGTTCTTGTCATGAAAAAGTACGTGTATGTGTAGCGTTGTAACTTATCCGGAAGAGATGTCTCCTGTATTACAGAGACTTTTCTTGTACATCACGCGTCACTCTACATTCGAATGGTTTTCACGTGACAACTAGCACCGTAGCGATCAATGCTATTCCCTTTTGACGTGCGTGTCTGAATATAAGGATGCAAATCCAGAAGTTTTGTTTCAGTTTATGCCGACGACACAGACGCGCTCTTTTGAGTTTTAAGTCAAAGCCACTACTGTTTTAGGAGTCTCTACTCTAGCATCAAATTTGTCCAGATTTTTTTCAGTTATGACGTCTTTTTTTTGCCTATTCGCTTGCTGTCAAAATGAAACTTTTATACTGAAACATCTTCAGTTCTCTGCAAATCGTATCTTTTTGTAAACTGTCAAGTCACAGAAATTTCTTCTGAATTTATGAAGACACTTCTTACTGTAACTTCATTTAGTGTGCCTACTCGTAACACACAAAATCCGCGTTGTACCAATGGATTTCGCATAGCGACTGCAGAAGACTCGTAACAGAAGCCATAATCTCTGCGATGCGCAGCTTTGGAACGAAAGATCCCAAAGGAAGCGACTAGCAATATTGGACATATAAAATATGGACACTATATTACGCTACTTGTATTCTCAAGTACTATGACTTTAAAGTATACCCTGTTTGTTTTCATAAGTGGTAAATTTCTCTCTCCCTCACTCAGACACACAAAAACACACATACAGAATATACAGACGAAGCACAACAATGTACAATCATAATATCTGTAAATTCAACAAATGATGTACTTTTCAATAATGTACAAATTTGTACTAGATTATGTTTTGGATGTGTAATAGATATATGAGTAATCTGCATATATGGTAAGGAATGGAATCGGCTTTCTTGTAAAAAATATGACAATAAAGGCAATTTTTCATGAAGTTTGTTAAACAGGCTGTCACTTTATACAAGTAATTAGAGGTAGAAACTTCCGTCCTCAACAAATATATAAGTTAAAATAATTTGGACCTGTTCAGCGAAGAGACCACAGAAAGCTGGCACAGCAAGCCCATTGAAAACAGCACTTCCAACAACAGTGCCTACGCCAATGTCTCCTTCCGTGATAAATGTACCCATAATATTAATAAAGAGATCAGGGCTGGACACTGCCGCTGCCATGAAGGTGGCGCCGACCACATCTTCAGACATGTTCAGCTCTGTAAAGAGTGACCACAATTAAATTATTTGGAAACTGTATATCTAATAGCAATCATGTTCTTTTATTGTTTCCTTAAGGAGAGAATTACAAAAAAATCATTCTTTTTCACTGAAATTATATCATAATCACCACCAAATCAAAAGCCTCTAACTACTTCCTACTCGGATTTCTGCATGGTAATGTTTGCAAAAGAAATGTGCTCACAGTAGATGTGAAATAAAAGCGAAACATACATTAAAATGATTTTGGATGGTACTGTATTCAGAATTCGTCGTTTTTTAAGATTAAAATGCAACATCAAGTTGCGCTTACTCTTCAAGCAGCAAAAAATGATCCCAAAATTTCCTGTCCACAGCATGGGCCTTTCCTACCAAAATAAGTGAGAAACGTAAATCTCCTTCACCCATAGCAATACAAGGGAGAAAACTACAAAAGAAATTAATATTAAAATGGAATTACACGTAATAGCCAACTTGAAAAAGGTGAACGAAGTGTTGACATATGCCGTAATGCTAGACTCACTAATATTAGCGTAAATACCGTTCATGAAAGTGCTGATAGAATCACAGAAAGTGCTAAGTAGGAGATCAAGTGTTTGTGTAGCAAGACTACCACAGTCATATCGGAATTAACATTACCAAAAACTACGGAAGTGAGTCTCTTAATTTGTTACTGCATTAGAAATAAATAAATAAATTTATTGTATAGAAGTGTATGTATACCGTATTGAAATATGTCTTATATATACTGCCTATACAGTAAATACGTATGTACTCTATAGGTCCGTGTGTTCACTAGTGGTATAGTCGTAGGCTACACTATAACGTATGAGGCCGTCAATTCCCTAACCCCCAGAAAATAAACTATTTACGTTAAAATGGAAATTTTGTATTCGATTGCACGACGATTTTCAGGACGTGCCTGCATTTTCTAGAAGAGGTGTTGCACTTACGTTCACATATTTGCTGAATACAAGGAACAAAGTAGTTATCGCAAATCAGAGCAAGCATTACAAAAAGGTAGCAACAGATTACTACGTGGATGACTACTGCTCCTGCCCGCCGTTGTTCTGTGGTAAACAGGTCTGGTGGAAAATCTGATAGAGCTGGAGGTGTGCAGTTATGGGCATCTGTTGCAGTTACGCCTTCCAATTGCCATAATAATTGACGACCTGAATGAAAGAGACACAATTAATTTCAAGCTTAGTCTTCAATCAACTCCCTAATGTACCGGTAGATTTGAATTTATGTTAATACTAGGAAATAGTATGAAAAAAGCTGAAGACTATGAAATATATTTCCTGACCTTGAAGTACAGAGCATGAATTAACTGTAACTGTTCAAGTTTCATCTCTTGGAGTGTAGAATGATTAACCTTTTGGCGCCGGAATTATTTTTTTAAGTTTTAGCACACCCTGTATATAAAATGTTAATAAAACAGGAACCAAATAAGTTAGAATTATGAAACAAACTGCATTTTGAAGAGGAAAAAACGGAGAGTATATATCATGTTTAAAATATTAGTACCTGTATTTGTTGAATAAATATATAAAGTGCAACATTTAGAGGTTGTCGGTGCGGTGCGACTACTATAGTCGTCGTTAGGCACCAAAAGGTTAAGTATTATGGTGTTAAGACCGCTAATACTCCCACCGTAAGAGTTCCTTATGATAGAGGCATGAATAATGAGCACTGTTGGAATGATACTTTACGGGGAAAACCCGATTAACTTTGTGCAAAATCTCTCCAAGTTCAACTTGTCTAACACTAATCCCTTATGGTTGACCTGGGATTTAACCCATGCCTCCGGTGTCGTAAAGCGGGAAATAACAATTTTAACTATACCACGCCCCACGTGAATTGACTCCATTGAGCACAGCCCTCTTTGCGAAGCCAAGAGTTTCCAATGTAGTCTAGAAATTACCCGTTTTTTAATCCAACCTGAAGGTGCATTAGCGTATTCATATGAATACATTAATTTATAGGCATCCTGTACCAGATGAATTAAGTCTATGCTTAGCCATTACATGCCTTTAGATCCAATTTAATATCACGATCCAATATACGTACGTCTATTTTTTCCAAGCGGTATACTTCCTTTAGTTTTTCCAACACATTCATGAACACAACTCACTTCTCTTCCATGCGTGTTTAATTTTCCTCTACTTCATGGTTCCAATTACATGAGGTGACGAGTGCATATCATGAAGCACCTCAATGTGCACTCTTCTTCTGTCTCCTGTTACTTCTTCCTTTGGAGCATGAATGACACTCCAAAATTAAAAGTGCAGTAAAGATTAAGAAAGCAGTACATATGGTGGTAAAAATAACAGCGAGGGAATTTCACACTATACAGTAATTGATGGGATAATGTATAAATAAAGGCAATCATACACCAATCGAGTGTAGAAATGCTGTTTTAAAGTCTGGTAATATTTGACGTTTTGGCCTTTTATGCTAAGGAGGTATAAATACACTAGCACTGTATTCTACAGTTGTTACGTAGACATGGCACTAGCTTGTGAATTATGTTATGAAATGTAGCTCTTTCTAATATAATATCTTGAAAGAAAAAAAAACATTACACTGCAAACGAAGCCCGTAAATTTCTTCGAAATGTCGATAAATCTTTACCATACTGCACGACATCTTTCCCAGAACACAACATTTTTCATAATCACAGCCACGAAAACTTCAATTCAGGCAAATAGTAAGACCTTTACAAGTGTTTAAGAGAGATGTCCAACTCTTTTCGCACAGTATTGTGTATTTGGGTCTAATAAATTTAGGGATTGTCGGTGCGGTCCAGCATCAGTGAGGTTTACAGGAGAAGAAGAGCAAGTTTAAAGGGAAACAGCAAGCACCTGTCAGAGGCCTGGGAAAAACGAACCCTGCAGCAAGCAATTTAATTCCCATCAAGTTGACCAGGAACAAGCTGCATATCCTTCTGGGATATTAAGGCCTTAACATTGATTTCAGAGGACCTTGCTGTCTCCACTTTCAGGGAAGTCCGTACCCCAACCTTTGTTAGGATCTACAATGCATCAAGTCTCAGAAAAGCAAAATCTTCATCATCACCATTGTGAGGAATTCAGTTGTTTCAAATTTTCTGAAAATACCTTCTTCATAACATAAGCATCCTTTCAAACAATAGTATAACACAATGAGGGTTATTGCAACAACATGCCTGTACCGTCCCTGTGGTGTGGAATGTAGAAAATAGAATATTCGGGGCTAACATTAATCCCGTAATCATATTAATGCGGAATCGACATCAGTCGTTGCCAGTATTATTGAATTCAAAGCGATGAATAATGTGCCTGGTAATATAACAGCATTGAACCGAAGATGGAAATGTAGCAAACTTAAGAAACGTTGCCTATACCAAGCAAGGCATATTGCCAAAAGTTCAAACTGTAATATCCACAAATCTTTAAAGAACTTATTACATCACAGAAATAAAAAACAGTTAAATTGTTACAAACTGCATTGCTAAACTAATAAATGACTGTTGCATGGGAAAGGCGAGAAAAGTCAAAAGAAGAACAAAGGAGTGCTTTAGTAATAATTAAGTGTTCAGGGAACGACGATTAGCAACAATGTGACATATTTTTACGCGCAAAAAACTTCAGTGAACCGCCAATATAATTTTATGGGAATTCTTTGCCAGAAATTGGAAGAGAAATATTCCGTGAGTTACTTTGAATGCCATTCATATATTTGAAAGATTTTGTGTTGCTCCAGCTACCATTATTCAGTGCCCAAGTATTACGGCCTAAAGGTAAAGATTATTAAACGTTCTTTACAAATGTAACAAGAACCTTATGTGCAGACCATATCTGGACATTTGTCTGTTTATTCACGCTTAGTAGTTTATATTTCCTCTTGTTCGACATGTTACACTTGTGGTAAAAGTTGTCGGGCAATTCAAATTTTGGTTAAAACTAGGGAAAAGTAACGGACACTTTACACAACGATTTACACGCTTTTCTGCCAGCACCTCGACTGTATCTCGCTAAACATTAGTCAGCACGAGAAAATTCACAGACAAAAGGCTGTAGAGAAAGAATGAACACTATGTTGTGACGAAGGAACAACCACCTCACGTCATGCGGATTTCGATATTTTATTTATTTATTAATTCATTCACTAATTTATTAATTTTTATTGTAGCACTTTACAAGTCGATGACTGTTGAATAAAATGCCATATTGGAGACCAATGTAAAATTTGTCAGTTCTTTTTTCTCATTGTGTCCTAGTATCCCGTGATAAGTGGGTCCCTGTCACCACAACATGACGCGTCCTCGGGTTGTGAATGGAAAAATCGTCTCCAGTTTTGAGGATAGCTGCGGTTACAGTGACAAAGCTGTCGCGGACAGCCGACAAGAGGTGGTCATCAAATATAGTGGGTGGGAGAGGTGCTAACAACTCTTCGCTTTAAAAAATTACCATGTTACGAAGAATTCACAATTTCCTCGGGCCTAGACTGATCCTTTGGTATAACCTAAGCAATGGAAAAGCACAAGCGCTTCGGAACTTCGAATGTGAAGAGCCTGTATATGTTAGGGTCACTTACGGCAGTGGCCAGAGAATTAGAGAGTATAAATTAGACTTAGTGGGTGTACAGGGGGTTAGGTGGGAAAAAGGAGGCACTGTGAGGGCAGGGGATTATACGTTCTTCTAACGAAAATATCAATTGAGAACAGGAAATTTGTACGCCACGGAATAATGTCAGTAGTTAGGAAAGTAGAGTTTATTTGTGACAGGATGCCATGTATAGTGCTGAGAGGTCGCAGGTGTAATATCCTTGTTCTGAATGAGCATGCACCGACTGAGATGAAAAGTGATGTTTTAAAGTACAGTTTTTGTGAGAAATTACAATAGGTTTTCGAAGATTTTCCAAAGTACTGTACGAACATTGTCAGATTTTAATGCAAAATTTGGAAGGACGGATATTTTGAAACAGACAATTGGGATTAAGAATTTCCATCAGGATAGTAATGATAATGGTGTTAGAATAGTAAACTTTGCCACATCGAACAATCGTGTTGTTAAAAACACGGTGTTCCCGTACCGAAACATTCATAAATACACCTGGACGTCTCCTAGTGGGAAGACTCACAATCAGACCGATTACGAATTGGTAGATAGAGACGGTAATTAAGCATACTCGATGTACAGTCCTTCAGGTGACCTGAGTCCCTATCTGGTGGTTGCAAGAGTTAGGTAAAAACTGGCGGTAATTAAACAAGCAACACAGAACTTTGATGTGGAGAGATTGAATCTCAAGAAGCTAAGTGAGCAGGAGGTTAGGAATTAGTATTGGATTAAGATCTCAAACAGGTTTGCAGCTCTGCAAAATTTAATGACAGCAAGGACGTAAATAAAATTTGGGAAAACATTAAAGAGAATATCAAAATCCCAGATATAGATAGTCTAGGTCTGTTTGAATAGAAGCAATATAAACCGCGATTTGATGAAAAATTTTCAGAATTTTTAGACCAAAGGAAGCAGGTAAATTGCAGTGATTACAGGATCCAAAACAAAATAATGTAGTTAGTAGACACTGAAGGAGGAAAAAAGGAGGAAAGTCTGGAAGCTAAAATTGACGAACTTCAAACTAACAGTAAGAAAGAGAATATCGGAGTCTTGTATAGGGACATCAATGGTTTAAATAAAGGTTACAGATCAGAACTAACATAGTAAGGGATGAGAACGATGAACTGGTCGCAAACTCCCACAGTATTTGGGTATGTGGAGAAAACATTTGTCTCAGCAATAGGATATACCTGGGTTTAATGATGTTCAACAGACTGAAATACATAGGGCAGAGCCACTAGTGCCAGAGCCCAGTGCCCGTGGTGTTAAGATGGCGACTGAAAGGCTAAAAAGACACAAGCCACCAGGTATTGATCAAATTCCAGCAGAATTGTTTAAAGCAGGAACGAGTACATTTCGTTCCGAGATCCATTAACTTATTAATTATATTTGGAATAAGAAGGAATTGCCTTAGGAGTTGTAGGAGTCGATCATTTTTCCTATTCATAAGAAGGGTGATAAAAGAGTCAGCAGTAATTATCAAGGCATATCACTTCTGTCAAATACATACGTAATTTTATCCAACATCCTGCTGTCAAATTTAACTCCATATGCAGAGGAAAGTTTTGGGGATCATGATTGTGGATTTCGACGCAACAGGAATGCTGATCATATATTGTTCGTCAAATTCTTGTGGAAGAATGAGAATAAAATGAAGCAATGCATCAGCTATTTATAGACTCCAAGAAAGCCTAAGGTACAGTTAGGAAGGAAGTCTTTTATAATACTCTCATTGAGTTTGGTATCGCCATGAAATTGGTAAGGCTAACAAAAATGTGTCTAAATGAAAACTGCAGCAGAGTCCAGGTAGGCAAACGTTTGTCTGAAATGTTTGTTATTAAGAATGTTTTGAAACAAGGGGATGATTTATCGCCATTGATTTTCAACGTTTCTTTAGATTACGCCATTAAGAGGGTTCAGGCAAACCAGATTGGCTTGAAATTAAATGGTACAGATCGCCTTCCGGTTATGCTGATGATCTTAATATATTGGGATGAAGCGTATGCGCTATGAAGCATTATTAGTCGCTAGTAAGGAGTTTGGTATAGATGTAAATGTTGATCCCCACATGGTCATGTCGCGAGATAAGAGTGCACAACAAAATCAAAATATAAAAACTGATAACCAATCCTTTGAAAGGATGGAATGATTATATATATATATATATAGTGTGTGTGTGTGTGTGTGGTGGAGAGTGGGTTCTGAAAGTTACACTCAGAGTGGCTGGCATTGCTAGGACCCCTTAACTCACAGCTGGCTTTTCATGGCTTTTGTTATCACACGAACATTAATACAGGGAAGAAAAAACCCTTCAAACTGAATGTCACGTTTCAGTGGTTAGCAATCCTGATTCGTATTCAGGAGGTCATGGGTTTAAATTTTGTCTTGGTTTACAGCTAGTCTTAATGAGATACTTCGTGGCTTTACCCATCTCTCGAAAGAAGTGTGGATGTAGGAACTGAAACAAAACAACGGCAGGTTCCTTCCACAAACTTTTCATCTCACTATGCACTAATCAATTTATTTTTAGACGTTATATAATGACATTCATTAGAACGTCACCAAACAAACTAAAATAAAATAAGTACTTTCAAAAGAAAGCTGCATTATTGTTTTACTTTTGAATAAACAAGGACTTCAGTGACACGTGTTTTTATGAATGAATCTCTGTATTTAATTCAGAAATGCCAGCGTTTGAGTAGCCAGTTGTTGCTTTAAGTTTGGGATTCTTTTCTTGTCTTATTTCATAGTACGACAAGCCATATATCAAGCGTTAGTCACCGACTATTCAAAGCAGACGTCTGACTGGCATTCCAGGGCCTTCCTTGGGGTGTCTGTAGTGAAATAAATGGCTTTGACAGTAGTCATCCTGATGTGTTTATCTAATTCATACAAGATACATGTTTCAGTGAAACACAACAATTTATTATACAAAATTGTACTCACGGCAACATACTTCGAGTCTAGTGATTTATCATCAGGCCATCCAAATTAACTAATCCAAGGAATACCATATATTAGAGTGCATTTTGGGATCCCAAACGCTTACAATGAGTAGTAAAGTTAATGGCAATAGTACTATAATAATATCTTAAATATTAATACAATGGCAATATTTCTAAAGGCTAAAAATGTTTAAAAAAGTCATGGATTCAGTTGTGTTGTGCAAAAGATAAAATATATAAATTACTTGATGCCGGATCTAGAGGAGTCGCATTTAGTTGGGATGAATATTCATTCAAATTGTCGTAGATCTCATGCTATCTCCTGTAGTAAAGTACAATCCATTATTGCAAGGCCGAAACTTTGGATACTATCGTGGCTGTGTCGTTCTATTCGGTGTTATAGTACAAGGTGGTTCAAATATGACTGGGATTGATTTTTTTTCGTAACCATAATTGACAAACAATTACTTGCACATGTCAGTCTTCAACGTACTCCCTTCCGCAGTCAACACATTTTTTCCAACGTTCTGGAAGCATCCTGATGCCCTTTTCAAAAAAGGCTTGTGGTTGGCTGCGTATCCACTCCCGAACAGTCTGGATGACGGCGTCGTTGTCCGCAAACCGCATGCCTTGCAAGTTTGATTTGAGCCTTCCGAACAGGTAGAAATCACTTGGGGCCAAATCGGGACTGTACGGCGGATGTGTCGGAAGGTTCCATTTCAATTTCCGGAGGGTTTCCATTGTTATTTTGGCCGTTTGGGGGCGTGCATTGTCTTGAAGGAAGACTAACCGCTTGCCACCTGTCTTCCGCTTGGATCGGATCTTTTCCT
>Ga0123357_10005072_pt1 | contig 15680 bp, 11 predicted proteins | sample TergutEmb28metaG_FD_89873 | JGI IMG/M metagenome (GOLD analysis project Ga0123357, IMG submission 89873) | Embiratermes neotenicus P4 segment gut microbial communities from Petit-Saut dam, French Guiana - Emb289 P4 | ecosystem: Host-associated > Arthropoda: Insects > Digestive system > Gut ... | reverse complement strand
ATAGAAAAGTCGCAGGCTCCTGATGATGGATGTATTAATGTCCGAAACATTTTGAGCATAGAAGAAGCGAAATAAAACTTAATGTAAGTGTGACATCAAGTTGGTCTCTTATTCTTCAACTATCACAATGATGCACGATCCAATACGAGTATAAATAAGATTTACGTTTGACGTAGTCTGGCGGTCACCGAGAGTTGAGTGCGCATGGGACTGAGCATGGGGGCGATGACGACAAATCTGACCTCAACAATACCAGATTTTAAGTCCTCACAGTAGTGCTACTAAAGAACCCAGTCTCCTTGGATGTTGCGTCATACAAAACTGTCAGTAGTTACCGACAATTCGAATGAGTGCAGAACACATTCCTTAGTCCTTTTTTGACCTGTGAATGTGCAGCCATTAATTACCGATCGATAAGGCCCAAAAGACCAGAAGACTTGAACCTTCTTACCTCAGGAATGATGCCAAAACTTTCTACAGAATGTACGATTGAGAACTCTCGCGTAACACAAAAGCGAACTACGTCATCTACCCGTCCAGAAAGAAACACTACAAAAACAAACCATTAAAATAATCTTTCTATTCCTCCAAAAACAAAAATCATGTTACACGTTAACACAGTTAAGTTTTGATACAAATCAATCCATAAAATGTTTGTTTCATTTGCTGTAGGCTGTGTACGTAAGTCAATGTGTGTATGTGTGTGCGTGGGCTTTGTGTGTGTGTGTGTGTGCGGGCACACCTATCACGACGGAATTATATATTATCCCCTCTCTTGCACAACATTTCTTCGCCTAACATAATTTATTAGCTTTCAATCCCACACGAAAGTGTGAGTAACTTCAGAAATAACATGGAGTGGCAACGTTGGAATACGCATATCACATTACTTTGCAATTCGGATCACGATTCCGTAATCTGGTTTCGAGAATTTCCAAACCACCCCCCACCCCCCACAGCCTTCTTCAGCAGTTTCAGACTCGGATCGAATTGTGTTGTGGTTGGACAGGCAAACATCTCTCTCCGTAAAGAAAGAAAATCAAACATCAGCAACTCAAAGTAAAACAAAATAAAGTTAGAACGGAATGGAGTGGGTGGAGAAGGGGAAAAAATAAAGGAAACGATGAGAAAGAACTGAAGATGTGGAAACTTTCAAGTAGGGAAATAATGCCTTCAGATCTGCTCAGCACGGATGACATTTAGACATTATGTAAGGTTTTTATTTTAAGTATATTACACACTGTGGATGCAGACACGTGACGTCACTTATCGGAATTCTCAACTCTATGAACTATAAAACCTTAAAGTACTTAATCTCAAGCCGACTGATTTCTCTGATATTTTAGTTGTTCCATCAAAAACATGTATTCTTAATACTGCTACAGCTAATCGACAAATTATTCTAGACTATTTTCAAATTTATTATCCAGCGAAAAATAATCTAAACAAGAATGGGGTAAATACGAGTTATGTTGAATGAAAACTAATAGAACACATTCTCTCTATTATTAAATATTACTGCAATTTTGCGCATGTTACATATAAATGATTTTTGAAATATCTTAAGAAGAAAAATTCGGGAGAGGCAAACCGTGAAGTCCAATTCCCAAAACATGAAGATTCAATTACGCAGAGTGATAATGAATGTCCTTAAACTGAAGTACAAACCCATACTTTAAGATGCAATACTAATTAATTGTAAATGTTTAGATACTATCAGTTCTTACAAGGATGAAAGAAGTTGGACATCTAGAATATTTCGAGACACAATGTTTCATGCAACTACGCCTAACATTAGCAGGGGAGAGAAAAGGGAATTCACAGCGGTAAGCGTATGTGCATCGCATGTATGATTTCTACAGAAAAACGCCTAGGGATATCCGAGTTTTGAAGGCACAGAAGGAGACATAAAAATAACATTAAGTGGTTTTATACGTGCAGAAAAGAAATTGTGACTCAGAGTTCAAATATTTTCTAAAGCAAATTTGACTATCTTTTTTTATTTGATGGTATCAGACGAAACGATGGCTCGTTATGTTACTGCGACATGAAACACAAATGGGTAAGGGCACTTAAGAGTAACGGCCCAACAAAAAAGGAAGAAAGTGGAATAATTTTCACAGGAGCAGGAATTTTGGAAGTTATGAAGGATGGAGGGGAAGGGGGATACCAAACATGTATTTCCTATTACTAAAATGTTCAAAAGGAAAGAGTGGACAGAATGACTTGATTTTGATATTTTGCTGACAGTGCATCTCAGTATAATCTTAGTAATTAACCAACTTGATGCGCAAAATCTTGTTTTATAATTAGTTCACTAAATGCCTCTACATATTACGAGCACCATGTGCTCATCATCAGAAGGTCAAAATTGTATTATACAGCATCTGGTATCGTCATACCTGTAGGAGGCAGTCCGGTGCACCGGACGGCCACCTACAGGTGTGATGACACCAGATGCTGTATAATACAATTATGACCTTCTGCTGATGAACACATGGTGCTCGTAATATGTAGAGGTATTTAATAAACTTATTATAAAGCAAGAATTTGCGCATCAAGTTGGTTAATTACTAAGATTAGAATAATTTGAGTAATAATAATACAGTCTCTAGCATAGCACTAACTGGTACAGGATGTAATGAGATAAAGAAATAATGAAAAAAAATTCAACATTAGATAGTAATGGGAAAAATCCAGGGTGCAAGGATTAAGAATTATTTCAAGCTGCCGGAGAATGTGATGAGAAACTATAAAAGTTTTTAACAGACGAGAAATTATACTAATGGCACGGTAATGGCACAGCACTGCCACGAAATATCGTACAGTATGAGCAGTAAACATATACGTACTCACGGGATGTGCGCTATGCAAGAGCCTGACGTGCCACAGGCAAGGACGGACGGCAACAACAAAACGCAGCTCGATAAATAAGATTCGATTCATTGTACTACTACTTAAACCTCATTCCATTAGGGGTATGAATATATCCACCTCCAGTGTTCCAGACACCCCCCCCCCCCCCTCCAAAGAAAACTCTTTATTATTTAGCAGAGGCGTACAACTGATCACCCCATTTAGTGCTGGCGTTGAAAATGGTTGGAAGTTTAACCCCATTCCTCGATGTGCCTTCCTGGTATTCCCACGGAAAACTTTACTTTTTCCTTACAGATCTATAAGTAAATGAAACTAAATACGACCAACCTGGTGCACTATATATATGCACATTATTTTCGTATATACGCATTAAACGTTTGGAGCCGGAATTATTTTTTTTTATTTTAGCACACCCTGTATATAAAATGTGAATGAAACAGGAGCCAAATACGTTAGAATTTTGAAACAAACTGCATTTTGAAAAGAAAGAAACGGAGAGTTTTTATCATGTTTAAAATATTCAGTACCTATATTTGTTGAATAAATATATAAAATGCAACGTTTACAGGTTAGCGGTGCGGTACGACCCTTATAGCAGTCGTTAGGCGTCGAAGGGTTAACGTGGGTTTGGTTGGTTATAAGTTATTTCATTGTAGCAAGGTTAAAATGTGTTACAAGTTTGTATAGTAAGCTTTAAAAGCCCAAACTTAAATGTTCGGTCAAGTTGATGTTGTTGTTCGACGAGACGAACGTAAAAATAATGAAAGTTTAAGTTTGCATTGTGATGATTATTGGCCGGAATAAAGTAAAATGAAATCTGCATGACAACTTCTAGACCATCCAGTACGACGTTTAATTAAAATATTCCAATTAGATTCCGCGACAAAAAAATACCGAAGATTAGCAAATACAGCATCCACATTAGACTATTAGTACATCTTTAGCACTTTGTGTGCAAAATAAGGTGGCATTTGCCGGCAGGATTCGTAAAAGAGGCATAAACGTCCTTGATGTCAATTAAGTGTCCGTAGCGTTTAGGCTACGGCCCATAGGAAATGTCCCTTACTAAATTCCATCTTACAAGGCGATTGTTCTGCACACCTTAAGCCACAAGCGTTTTCGTCTGAACTACAAATTTAATTACCAAGTAAGTGTGCACAGCGGAATAACAAAGAGGCGCAGTCCAGTTCTCCCGCTTAAGGTACACTTCATTAAACTCCATGTCACTTTTGGCTTTTAGGTATTGTACGAAAACGCTTTAAGTTGGCGGTTTGCATTCTAAATAAGATTTGACAGAACCAATGATTGATTTTATTGCGGCACTACAATTTGCTTCACAAATTGTCTGGCTCTGTTGGAGTGTACAAAGCTGTGAACTTGAGTAGTCAGAAGCGACAAACTTCCTTATGCGTGTTCGCGAAATTTCGAAGAGCGACTATTAGTTTGGTCATGTCCGTCTGTCCGTCCATCCGTCTCTGTTCATGGAACATCGCGGCTCCCACTGGACGGATTTTCATGAGATTTGATATTGAAATATTTTTCAAAAATCTATCGAGAAAATTCAAATTTCATTAAGATGTGACAAGTATAACGGGTACTTTACATGAATACCAATACATATTTTTTATCACATCTCTCTCATTTCTCCTTAGAATGAATAATATTTCAGAAAGCAGTTGTACAGAAAATTACAATACACATTCAATACCGTTTTAACGAAAATCGTGCTATTTATGAGATAATGTGGGGAAAAAAAGTACTGTAGAATCGGACAGAACATAGATGACACTTTGGCGCATGTGCATTGCATGCTGAATATTTAAGACTACAAACACACATTCGGAATATGTCATACTTGCAGCTTTCCATAACAACAATGGCTGCACGAGAGCGCCTCATTGTTACGTTACAGTACATTGGCTGTCTTGCTTAAAATCATCCATGTTCCTTGTAATGAGAAGTCATCATATACTTACACCAACAACTGCACTATAATGTGATACAGTGATAAACAACATGTGGCGAGAAGCTCCTACATGTTTCGGTCTTTCTCCGCAATCTTCAGGGAGGCATTCAACAAAGCAAATATAGTAATGTTTACTAATATCACAGACGTGCAAAACTCTACCATGTCACACCTATATTAGTAGCCATTACTGAATTCGTTTTGTTGAATGCCTCCATGAATATGGCCGGAAAAAGCCGAAATATGTAGGAGGTTCACCGCAATTTATGTGTCTTTTGACGTTCAGGTGACCGTGCAGCTTGCACCGTGCAGGATCAGGACGGAACTGATTCCGTCCTGATCCTGCTCGTAACCTTTCACCAAACCTGTATGACATATACCATTGCTGTATGCAAAGTAAAAAACTCCTAATTATGGACAGAGGAACTGCCCGAAACATGTAGAGTTTTTTTCCAAAAATAAATTTGGGAAATTAGTGCATCTAGTTGGTTTTATTATAAGAATGTTATGTGTCATTGTATCTGAGGATAGTGCAGTTACTGGTATATATATATATATATATATATATATGGTGACAGATACAAACTACTGAATTAGATAAGTAACTTGTGCTAATATATATTCTTGAAATACAAAACCACAGATCACAGTCACTTCTGAGGTACTAAGCATCTGATCATCGTTGACGATAACAGTAACTGTTACTGCTATTTCATTTTAAATGTTAAGTGGTGTGTATTTCTTTTTCACTCGATACATAACAATTTGGTGTTTCCAGTTTATATTTAGTGCCTTCACATCCACAAACTCTTAATTCAGTTTATTTAAATGTGTCCTATCAGCTATTAACGCTACAGAGCGTGAAATGAAAATTTTTACGAACCATGGAACTGGGATTCAGGGAACACAAACCTGTATTCATACGACAATGCACCAACATTTGCCTCAACTGACAGTGAAGTATCAAGAAAAAGTTATTAGTGTCGGTTTATCGGTCTAGATTGGTAGCCAGGGACCACAGTTAGCAAAAACGCGATGCGGTGTTTGAATCCTTGCTGTGGCAAAAGATGTTTCTCTACTCCACAACTTCTAGACTGTATCTGAAGCACACCCAACTTCTTACTCCACGGGCGCAGGGGCTCTTTCGTATTATAAAGGTGAAATATTTTCTATGTGTTCAGGACACGTGAGAGTGAAGTGAGCGAATGGGACTACAGGTCTTGTAAATGTGATATTGTAGTTGATTTACAGCATCGAGCAGGGATGACAGTCGTTCGCGATTTGATGCACAATTGCAAATACGTATAAGAATACACTATCGTGCACATAAATATACAGGGGTGCTGGTAAGTCCTTAGCCCGACCAGGAAGGAAACAAACTAATGTTTCTGTCAGAATGGCGTGAATTTCCTTCGGCGCCTTGCCTTGCTTGATGACAGTTCGCGTTTCGATATTGTTAAAATCGCGCACGTCCCTGACATACTTCCGAGCTTCTTTCCTTCCTGGTCGGGCTGAGGACTTATCAGCATCCCGGTACATCTGACCCTCAAAACACGGTAGTTATTCTTGTTTGCCTCCTGCTGTAACATTCAGAAACCTTTCATTTTAGCCTCAGAGTGTGTTAATATCTGAGTGTTCTGTACGACCCTCAAGACAAACAAAAATTACTTCCCTGAACGCCAATAACCGGCTGGTCTTTGTAAAGAGAACCAATGTTATTCTGCAAGGAAAAAAATAGGCCGGTACTAATGGAATACGAAATTAGTTGCCAATCAGTCGATATGCAGGTACCATAAAACAGAACAATATCTTTCCGCTGTCGACCTCAAAAGAACATTCCTCTGTCCTACAGCCCGCGGCGCAGAGGTTATTCCCAATGCCGATGAAGAAGGCATGCACGTTCTAATGGGTTTATGGTGACGTGGTTTTCGTTTTTTCAACCATAATAAGTCCTGATGTAAAGGTCACAGATGGGAATGAAACGTATTTATTAATTAGTCGTGTACAGTGTTAGAATGTACGGTGTTTTGTGGAACGTAATTCCGAATGTTGGGTACCCTCGCTCGCAATCAGTGGAGTCGCCTCCAGGCCGCACATTGTGCATTCCCATAGATGAGACAGAGTGTGCACCGTCATGACCCTACTGGCGGTAGAGAAATTACTGCGATATTGTCAACATAGTCACACAATTAATTAAACAAATGGATTGGATCAATGTTGCCAGAAACACATATCACACGTGCAGCATCAAAAATATAATAACTGCAAGAGAACCTAAAATAATAATGACATTTGTAACCGTTAAAGAGCGTGTTAAATACAACGCATAGCTTCGTGGTGGAGAAACTACGTCACTCTGCTAATCAGCGATTGCAACCCCAATTTTTGGAAAACAAAGATTCTTTCCATTGACGGTAGCTCGTCCCTGGCCTTTGCCTTCATCGACTTTCACAGTCTGAACCCTCACATTATGCACCTCTTTCTAGTATGCCTAAAATACTCTTTTGTCCATTCAAGTTTAACAACTACAATTGCGTAATATATTTTTATCCCTCCCATTTGTACTACCTGCCCCATGATTTAATTGGCCTTGGTTCATTATTATCACTATTATTTCCACAAAACACATTCTGTACTGATTTGTGACATTCAGGAACAAACTTATCAATGTTTTCAGGATACTGGCATTTAGTCCCAGTACTTCATTTATATTGTTGTTGTTGTTATTGTTGTTGTACGTGCTGTTATATGTGCTTTTAGTTTTATTATGTACGTTCGGTTTTTTCTAAGTATTTATATTGTTTTGTGTTTCGTGTTCTTATGCTGGCTTTATAATTGGCACTTGTGATGCTGTTCGGCCAGAATGTCAACAAACACCTACTGAAATGAACTAAATATTTTTATTATTCCATTTTATTATTATTATTATTATCATTATCATCATCATCATCATTTTCAACACCATCATCTGCAACAGTACGTCCTGTTACTGCCATCGGCTCCTATGTTCAAATCAGACCTTGTTCTCCCCTTTCTGTACAGTGAAGCCCTCCTGCTTGTATTGTGTGCCGGTTGTTCGGCCCAATAACCCTTTAAGTAATAAGTAAAAATTTCGAATTTATTCTGTAGCCTCTTGGGAGTCTTTGTGTCTTGGGGTTCCATTTTACACGCAAAAGCTAATCAAAATTCAGATCAATAATTATTAGCCATTAAAGCCGGACAACAAAAGGAAATTTTAGTCCTAAATGTTTTGTGAATTAAAAAAAAAAGTCTTGTAATTGCCATAATGTGTGTTGACTTTGTATACACCTTGCATCGAGTTTAACGTTACTTTTCGTTAACCAACAGTTAACAAGCACTTATTTGTAAACTAATCACTTTTTTAACTCTGACGCGTTTCGGCGTTTGTCTACGCCAACCGCTTGGAGTTTTCTACTGTTTTCCCTTCACTTTCCTATAATTTTTTGAAAACTGTTTACGTCCCAGTGGGTGCGGCCGATGGATTGCGTCGTTCTCGTAGCAAAATTACAGGAAATTGCTAAAACAAAAGAAGCCAACACGTCACATTGCACATGCGGCGCACATTCTACAGTCTTCCAAAAAAATATGTTTAAAATCTTAACATCACCACATTCGAAGTGCTTCGATAATCAAAAGTGATAATATTAAGAGCATTCAAGATTACGTTTTTAATCGTGAACACTGGGTTAACACTTTAACAATTTTACCATTAAAATATTTTCATATACACTGGTGTAGAAACCTCAGCTGCTACTACAAAGTGTGAATCCTGTGTAAAAACTGTGATATCAGAACCAGTAAGTGTTTATGTAATTTTGATATGTAGCAGAAAACAAGGAAGGAGACCACTGGGGAGACCTAGGCGTAGATGGGTGGATAATATTAGGATGGATCTCCAGAGGTGGGATGTGGCTTTACGGACTGGATTGGGCTGGCGCAGTATACAGACAGATGGCGGACGCTTGTGAGTTCGGTAATGAACATTCGGGTTCCGTGAAATGCGGGGAATTTCTTGACTAGCTGCAAACCAGTTAGCTTCTAAAGAAGGACTCTGCACCATGGAGTAAGTAAGTAAGCAGAAAACAGTCAAAAACCCCTGAAGATAGCTTGTAGACATACACCGAAACGCGCCGGTTTTTAAAAGTGATTAGCTTACAATAAAGTATTATTAACCTTTTTTAAAGCCTACTTGTTAAGTGATAAACCAAAAAGTTTAACATTCAAGAACTTTACATTCTGCCCAAACTGTATTTATGTGTTTTGTATATATCGCAGAACAAACAGCTACTTGTGCCACTTACACCACAAACTGATTGGTTTTTATAACCGAGATGAAATGTGTTTAATGCGCGGTACGAACTGGGTCTTTAAATGAAAGAGTCTGCTGTTTGTCTTTAAAGGGTTAATTATTGGTTATTGAATGTGGGGTACCAGAACGTAGTCTGATAATTTACAGAATGTGGTGGTCAATCAAACAGAAAGCTACTTTCTCTACCAAGATATAAATGGAATGCACCATCAGTGACACGACACAAAATCGTAAAAATAGAGGACAAAAGCCTGTCCCTATTTATCTGTTTCCCAAGCAGCGCGCACAAAGACTCACTTTTCAAATTACTTTTCAAATTTCACGTAAAAGCATGTTATATAAAGAAAATCACTCACGTTTTGAATAATTAGTGTAGAACCACATTACAGAATTCGGTGTTAATAAAATCAGTACACGTCATTTCGGAGAGTAGAAATGTTTAAGAGTAATCTTGGATTATTTCATCACCGGATTTAAAGTGTGTGCAAACATTCATCAACATTTTCTGTAGTCGCAGACCACAGACACGCCCACAACAGCATGATAGTGAAAAGGCGGAACGAAGGAGGATTTACTGTCACGATTTACACTTGCAGCACTCCGTCTTACGCTTATTGTTGTATACGAAGTTGCCCCCTTCCCTCTTCCACCCAGATTAAGAATTACGAGCACAATTCGTTTCAAACTGACCACAGTCTAACCACCCACGTAAACGGAAGCAAACTACTGACAACTAACTTTCATCTAAACCGTAGAAAATATTTCAGTTCCATCACCACACAGAAAATAGTCCGTGTGCATAATGAAGACCGTCTGTAAACTATGTAGTGGAACGTTAAATGTAGGTCTTTATGTTGTGGGAACAGTAAAGAAGAACATAAATACACTATGTGGAAAAATTTAAAGTTTTGTAATTACAGTGATGGTAAGTATAATTGCACTGGGATTTAAATGGTAGAGAACCTCTAATTTAAGTACTTGCCATTTAAAGTAAAACAAAAGAACCCTTTATTGCAAAAACTTCGCTACTTCAGATGATACAAAAATTGTAGTAATAGTCGCAAAACAATAATATGGCGTTCTGCGTTACTCAGTTGCATAATATGTAAGGTCTTCGTCCCGTGCTACAAGGCTAACTCTGTCAAATGAGCGTCCAGTAATTTTCGTTAGGGATGGGGGAGCGGATCCTCAGGCTATATAAAATGTGTGTTTCTTTTAAATCTACGTTATAAAAACCATGTCGTAAATATAACTGTAAAATAACACTGTCTGCTACTATACACACACACACACACACACACACAAATGTGATAAATCATTCTATTACTCGCGCAATTTAAATCGCAAGGTATAAAGCACTGTATTTTGTATTTCATCTAAGACTTCTTAACACAGTTTATTTATTTTTCAAAATTCTAATGAACTAATTATCCGAATTCAGTGGCTGATTTCGACTGAAGGGTATATCACGTCAAACACTTCATATAGTCGTTTGAACAAAATTTGTGCTGTTAGAATTTCTATATGAAGGTTTTCAGCCCGGCAGCCTCACCTGGACTGCGATCCTGAAATCTGCTAAACAACACTTCAAGAATTTTTGAAAGAGAAATATAATGTTAGGAGCTGAAACAGTTGCTAAGATAATCTCCATAGTTGCACCATGAATGTTGATAGTATTAAGCCTTTTATTTGTCCAACTAATGCACGCAAATAATTATAAAATTGTTAAAATTATTTAAAATTATAATAGTTGCTCCAGCATGTTTCGGTTTACATAAACCATCATCAATGATGCTTTATGTAGAGATCAGCAAGGACGTTTGTGGTGGCAGTGATAAGTTCGAAGTTAACTGTTTTGTTCTTTGCTAAGAGATACTAAGGAAACTCAAGAGAAGCTTATGTCCTTTATTTGTCCAACCAATGCACACAAATTACTATAAAATCGCTAAACAGTAAAAACCATTTAAAATTATAATAGTTACTCCAACATGTTTCGTTTACATAAACCATCATCAGGGAGCTCTCAGCCTGTGTTTCGCTAAAGTTACAACGTTGACTTCGGTTACAAATCATTATTTGAAGTTATCGGTACTGTGGCTGCATATGCAGCCACAGTACCGAATAATTTGTGTGCATTAGTTGGACAAATAAAAGACATAACTGCTAAGACGTTAAGCTGACAGGTACAATCGCGAGGTCGTAGGTTTAAATAGGAAAAGATATAATTATGCCGACAGAAATTACACTCTGTTAATTTATACCGGGGTGCTGATAATTCCTTAGCCCGACCAGGAAGGAAACAAGTTCAGAAGCGTATCAGAGACGGGCGCGATTTCAACAACATCGAGACGCGAGCTGTCATCAATTTGTTTTTTTTTTTCCTGCAAGGCAAGGCGCCAAAAGAAATTCACGCCATTCTGACAGAAATATTAGCTTGTTTCTTTCCTGGTCGGGCTCAGAACTCATCAGCACCCTTGCATGAACGTGACTTTTGTGAGAAAAAAAAAACTTTAAAACCGGGTGCTCTTCAGGAAATCTCGGAAAAAGAAAATGAAGTGAATGGAACAGAAGCCCTAGCTTACCCTCTTCTGAAAGACAGACGGTCAGTTTATTTCCTTGTCGTCGATTGGCCGAAAAGGGAAATATCACAAGTAAGCCGTCCCTTTCAGAATGCTACCTACTATAGGTGCATTAGGAAATAAAATAACACTTCCGAGTCCCTCGGCAATGAGAGTTCAAGTACGGTAGACTCCAGTTGAAATGTGATGGCACACAATGACGTAGGGAGGGAAAGTGAAGGGGAAACTGGCGAATGGGGTGGGTAGTCAGTACTCTTCACACTACCTCGGAACATGGTGTATTCAGCATTAATACCGCTGATGCGCACAACTCGGCTGCCAGTAGTCGAAAGAATTGAAGCCCCCCGTCGATTTAAATGGACTCGCCCGTCTCGCCGAAAGACGAAATCTGGTTTCTACGCGTTTGCCATCACATTTCAACTGACCTGTACCTACCCCGTAAACCTAACAACTTATCACAAGAGAACAACTGGATGAAGAAAGGTTTACTCGCTTTTGTGCGTGACAGTACACAAATACAACTTCACTGCATACCCACAAATATTTGCAGGCGACTAAGATGCAAGATGCGTGTCAGTCATCAGGAGTGCCTATTGAACAGAATGTGTCACACAGGAAATCCTTCAGCACTGAACATTAAACGCGACAGTGTTGAGGTTCCGAGGATTCTGACAGAAGCTTCTCTTGAGTTTCCTTAGTATCTCATAGCAAAGAACAAAACAGTTAACTCCGAACATATCACTGCCACCACAAACGTCCTTGCTGATCCCTGCCTTACCTCATAAACGTAAATAAGTCTTCGTCTAAAGTGTCCGTTATTCTTCTCCAATTTTAATAATACTGGAATTTTCTAAATATATTTTCGAAAAATAAGTAGTTATTAAATTTAATAAAATTCCACCTAATGGGGACCAAGTTTTTCCATACAGACGGACGGACGGACAGATGTACGGGCAGACATGACGAAGTTGATTGGTCGCTTTTGGCACTTTTGTGAAGGCGCCAAAAATGGGGTGTATTATTTTCCCTTTAATAAAGATCTAATGACTTTTTTTACACAGAACGTTATGGCGAATGCTTCTGTAAATGTATGGAAACCATTTAGTATCGAGTCTTAAATAGACTGCTAACAATACTTACTTAATTACTTACTTACTTACTTACTCCATGGTGCAGAATCCTTCTTGAGAAGCTAACTGCTTTGCAGCTACCTACCATAGGTGTATTAGGAAATAAAATAACACCTCCGAGTCCCTCGGTAATGACAGTTCAATTACGGTAGACTCCAGTTGAAATGTGGTGGCACACGATGACGTAGGGAGGGAAAGTGAAGGGGAAACTGGCGAATGGGGTGGGTAGTCAGTACTCTTCACACTACCTCGGAACATGGTGTATTCAGCATTAATACCGCTGATGCGCACACCTCGGCTGCCAGTAGTCGAAAGAATTGAAGCCCCCCGTCGATTTAAATGGACTCGTCCGTCTCGCCGAAAGACGAAATCCCCGTATTTCACGGAACCCGAAGGTTCATTACCGCACTCACAAGCGTCCACCACCTGTCTCTATCCTGGGCCAGCCCAATCCAGTCCATATACCCACATCCCACCTCCTGGAGAGCCATCCTAATATTATCCACCCATCTACGTCTATGTCTACCCAGTGGTCTTCTTCCCTCCGGTTTCCCCAGCAAGACCCTATACACCTCCTCTCCTCACCCATACGTGCCACATGCCCAGCCCATCTCATTATATTACAATATTTACTTACCTACAAAAAGTAACATTTTATAAAATATCAATTAATTGGGGTGCATCTGAACATTGAACAAATGTGTCCCCACACGCAACGTTCAAAACCTGTCCCAAGTACGATCATTAGAAATACAGTATAAATTATTCACAACACTAAAATGAGCGCCAATTTCTATTGCAGAAAAATACGTTTCAAATTATAAAATATGTACAAGTACATCTGTTTTTATGTACAGCTACAAAAACAGACGTTCCAAAATTAAATCCAAACAATTTTTTCACTACAGATCCTTCGTCAGTGTCTGTGAAGAGTGAAGTGGATTTGAGTGAAGCCAAAGCTTGTGACATTTTAGGCTCTCACAACGGTGATGATAAAGACTCAAGTGTTCGGCGACGTTACGCCGTGTTTCTTGGTAAAGATTTACCGAAGTTTTTCACCCTTTAAACGCCAAATTGAATCCCATCTGCCATTTCCTGGCATTATTAGTAAATCACCATATTCTCCACATTAGCAGAATAAGGGTTAAGGATAGTAGTGCTTCTTGTTTAGGGTCAAGCAGTACGTATCTAGTAATCCGCTGGGTGTAACATCTACTCTTCTTCTTCTTCCTCCTCTTCTTCCTCTTCTTCTTCTTCATCTCCTTCATCTTCTTCATCTTCATCTTCTTCCTCTTCTTCTTCTTCTTCCTCTTCTTCCTCTTCTTCCTCTTTTTTTCTTCTTCTTCTTCTCCTATGGCGCTACAACTCTGATAGTGTCATGGTTTTCTCGACAATATCCTTCCATTTAGGGCGGTCCTGTACTTGTTCTGCACATTTCATAAGCTTCATCTTCTTCAAATCATTCCTGACATATGGATCGTGTCATTTCTTATCCGTTTAACTCGGGTAGGTTGTCTTCGTATTATCAGCCTTTCATTCCTTTGTCGAGAGTTTATAGCATGTCAAATTTTCCGAGACGAAATTGTTGGCCTTGTGCTCAACCCCCGCTACCTTGGAGGACCTACGATTTTCTGTCGGGGTTGTCTCCCTTAGCTGGTTTGTCCCAATTATCGCGTCAGGAACTCGCCTCTCACCCTTGTATGACTTAGCCGTCCGAAGACGTTTCCAGGGACCATGATGGGGACATGCATGCAAAGGACTTGGCAGGAGTAAATGGCATTTCTCAGGTTTTAATGGCACAGACGGGTGTAACATCTCAGAATACTGAAATCTGCATGTCACGTGTTAAGTAGAAATTAGGTACAGATGGTTCAGGTACAGATAGACATGAACAACAAACATTACGATCACGGTTAAGCTATGTTCCCACAGCTCGTTTATTTGGCAAATATTCGTACTCTCAACAAGTGCCGACGTACTAAGTAAACAAACACAGGTGGTTCGTCTTGTGTCACATATAGAGACAGTTATTGGAAAAAAGAAAGGTTACAGATAATTCCATAAGTGTGCTGTTCCCACTACGTTGCAAGCAGGCCTGTCTACAAGTGGCAAATACATGTCAAGTACGCCAGTCACAGGAAAGCTATTTTGCTCGAAATTCACCAAGAATTTTAGTCACTCTGCGATTGGAAGCGTTTCTGCACCTCATTACTTAGCCAGTTCCAACACATTGACCACTGTCATGTAACAGCGTCTCGGTCTCTGGTTACATTACCGCTACCCACAGCCAGTTAGCTGCTGTCGTGGTCTGAAGATTTGCCATAACTGAATGCTCAATAAACTGTGTAAGATATTATTTCTTTTTTCCTTATTCTCTTTTCTCAAAAATCTTGTTTTTGTGCATTTATAATGTCCCAGCATGTGGCACCACTTCCCTGTTTATGTTCACATTTTAGCTCAACGGGATCGAATCCCGGTGGGGACGAGATTTTTCGCCCATCCAGACCGGCCCCTGGGGCCCACCCAGCCTCCTGTAAAACGGGTACCGGGTTTTTCCCGGGTGTAAAGTGCGGCCGGGGCATGCTGCTGACCACTCACCCCCTTCTAGTGCCGCGGTCATGGAAGAGTAAAGCTATAACTCTACCCACCCTCTGGGCCACACCGGGGCTGTAACGGGATCACTTTACTTTTTTTTTTTCACGAGCTATGAATATATCTGTCCATTGATATGTGTGTATGGTCTTTGAATTCTAGATTTCTCGTTTTATTTTATTTTATTATACTAAGTTATTCTTCCT
>Ga0123357_10005071_pt1 | contig 15681 bp, 7 predicted proteins | sample TergutEmb28metaG_FD_89873 | JGI IMG/M metagenome (GOLD analysis project Ga0123357, IMG submission 89873) | Embiratermes neotenicus P4 segment gut microbial communities from Petit-Saut dam, French Guiana - Emb289 P4 | ecosystem: Host-associated > Arthropoda: Insects > Digestive system > Gut ... | reverse complement strand
ATTATCAGAGATATTCCATTGAAAATTGAATTGACAATTGGTTTTAGGTGTTTTATTATTGTACTTTATTTACAGCTAAGATTCTTCCAACACTATGTATATTATGTTAGTATGTATGTGACTATGTCTATATCCACAGGATTGAATCCTAATTTGGATTTATAGAACGCAAATAAATTACATTACATTACATTACATTACATTACACATTTAGAACTACAGCATTCATTTTCATCCACTCTGGATATAAGGCAATCATAGGTTGTATAGTCTTTATTCCTGGAAGTGGAGTGATGTCCAGAGGGTAATTCCGAAAGTGCACATATGGTAAAGCTGTTACATTGGAATCATACTCTATGAGGAAGCCACAGCTCTTGTAATTACCCAGATGAGTAATATTTTTAAGTTGCAGGTGTACATCAGACAGGTACAATTCTTATAATATTCACTGCCAAGCCTGATAAGTATGGAATGTACTTGTCATGGGCAGATTGAAAACATCCAATTTCAATATGGTTTGTGACGCCGACTGTGATTAGATATATACTTTCTCTTCCAATTTAAGAATGAAGCAGCATCCCAGAATAGTATTTCTGTGTTGCTTTGAGATCATCCAAATCATTTTCAGACTTTTTCAGTCTTTACTATATCTAAATGAAGACAATGAAGTATACTACAAGCACTTAATCACAAATAAAAATAGGAGTGTTTACTTCACTTTATGTACACAAATACACAACAAATATGGCACCAGTCAAACTGATAGGTCTAACTTAAATAGAAATGTCTAACTTAAATAGAAATGTCTCATTCTGTTAAGGTCTGTTAGGCCAGCAGAGACAAACACCACACCCACCCTCAAATGTAAGTCACTGAACACAGCACTCTGGAGCACATTGCCTCATACATGTCTGTGCACTGGAATATGAGCTTTGAAAGGCACTGGTTGATTTCCTTCATTGCCACTTCATACAAATACGCATGTTTTCACAAAATCCAATCAGAAGAACAAAAAGTATGTTTATATAAAAAAACTAACAGGGATGAAATATAGTGGCACAAACAATACCTGAGTATTTGGTTTTAACAAGAACATTTAAAGTTTCACATACAACATGGTAAACACTGGGGAAAGTTTTGAGTTGTGCTAACTTCCAAATGCACATGAGCAAAGACCTGCAGAACCTTTCCACATATATCTGCTATATTTCCTGTGAATGTTATGATCAAAGTTACCAACACAAGTCATCACAGGCTGTGCTATGGCTCAGGCAATGTCACCATTATCTTAACATCACCTGACTCCCAGGGGTGTCCATGTAGGATTTGTGGTAAGCAGAGTGGCACCGCAGCAGGTTTTTCTCTGAGCACTTCGGTTTTTCCTTACTAATTATTCCACCAATGGTCTTACTGGTGGCACAGTAGACACACCCGAAGCCACAGTACCAACAGACTCACTCTCACCGCACTCCTATGTATAACTACCAATGCATAACACCAAAAACAGAGCCTGGTAAGTATATCTTGTTGAATTGTTGCTAATTTCAAGAAGTTTCAAATGACAAGAACAAATAAATATGTTATTCAGGTTGAAACTAGGAACAGAAGGAACTAGTTTTTTTGGAACTTATGTTATACAGAATTCTGGGGCATTATAGTAAACAGACATAATTCATGTGTAGAGAAGAAAACCAACTAGATGCTACTGAATGATTTATTGCACTTATAATCTGCTCAACATGTTTTGGGCACTTATATGCCCATCATCAGGAGCTGGAGACTATACTTGTGTTGTTACCGCATATGATGTGCAATAGCTTGGTTGCTGGTGGTTGGCGGTCAGGTGCAGGGCAGCAGGCTATGCATCCGGGATGAGGGAAGCTGCTCGAGCAGCTTCCCTCATTGCCGACCACCAGCAACCAAGGCATTACACACCATATGCGGTAACAACACAAGTATAGTCTCCAGCTCCTGATGATGGGCATATAAGTGCCCGAAACAAGTTGAACAGATTATAAGTGCAATAAATCATTCAGTAGCGTCTAGTTGGTTTTCTTCTCTGTGCATATACAATGATGCACGGACAAACATATATCAAATAGACATAATTCAATTCTATTATGTCTGAAGACTGCAGATACCAAGTAATTTGTTAAAGTACAGTGGCAATTATGTAACATACACAGGCACTGGCATTAAGATAGGTTGTGTATAAAACACACTGCATTGTAATACCGTTCATTATTCCTATGCTACATGTCCCTGGGCCCAAATATCTATCACCCTTCACTCTCACTGAGGTTAGGTTACAAGGGTTTGTGTAAGGTTTAGTAACCAACATTGAGTAAGAAGTTAAAGTGATAGCTCCCACCCATCTCACATGCCAAACTATAAACTGGCCACTGAAAGGACTTTAAAAGGACTTTATGATATTCACGCTGAAACACCTTGTTAAACATGCAGCCCACAAAGTTCAATCTTGCAGCTCTCTTAGGTACACAAAAATGCAATTAAGAGTAATGCTTAAATCACAGCAGATATCTGTTAATAGGCCTGTAAGAACTTTAACACTTTTTTACAGTTTTGGGGAATTAATGCAAACACAAAACATCAAAATATCGTTTACAAACAGTGGGCAACACTCTCTTTAATTTATTATTGTTACAATTCAATGTATCATGTGAAATTCTGGAAACAGTATAAGTACTAACTCAATAACCATTACTTCAACAGTTAAAGTAAATTACCCAACAAACTTTCAGTATCATGTTGTATCAAATAGTCAATATTTATAGAAATGGCCCACCATGAAACAGATTAATGTGTGAGCAATTAAGACTTCACAGTCCAGGGTTGGGAACACACAGGATAGACAGTAAACAGGTAGACATGACATTATTTCAAGCACTGTCCAGCAGCTTGAGTTTTCTCAAACCCAACAAGGTGGACAACGTCCACAGTAAAAGATTTACTGTTACACATCATTGTCAGAAACATGCAGACTTAAGACTGAAAGGTTATTTTGTGTGATTCTTCCCAGCTTCAGCGGTACAGAAGATCACCTATTCTACACCAGCATCTCAACAGAGCAGTTATGGTATTTAAGTTTACGTTATGATATGCTCTTTCCCCCCCTGTAAGTTTCCTGCCCCAAGTACATAAATTGCTCCTACAGCTACCAAGAACTGTCCAGAATGGTGAATGTAATACCATACCCACAAGTTTTGCAGCTGATGACCCCAGTCTCACACAGGATGTGCTTCAGTCAACAGAAAGCACAGACTCCTTACTAGCACGTGTCATGTTGTGTGAAAGTCGTGGTCCACCCAGGTAGCTGATTGGGTTCCAAAATGTACGACATCCTTCTGATAAGAAAACTGGGGAGAGAGTTGCCCCTCGCACCAAGGCTCTTGGTTTAACAAAAATTGGTTCATGATCCAGTGTTATAGAATCTGGAAGAATATGTGAGAAAGAATGTATGTTGTGGAATTGACTTTCAGAAAAGTGGTCAGTAAGTGGTCTCAGATTTTATTCATTTCCAGCATGAAATGCATGCGTAATGGGGAAGTTGTGTTCATCTGCTGTTGTACCCACATTTTGTAGCTGCTAAACTACTAAATTTACACTAAAAATTGCCATGCCAATTTAATTTTGATTCATATTAATCCAACATAATCTCCAATCCTCAAGAATGACAAGATAAAATTCCAAGCAGCCTTAAGAAACTACCTACTTACACACTCCTGTTATTCTGTAAATGAATTTCTTATGTATACAGATAATCTATCCTAGTGTTTTGTAAAATGTTAGTAGTATTTTAAAATTGTGTATATTTAGGTAATTACAATTTGTTCCACATCCTACTGTCTTTGGGACAAACATATGGATCCATGGATTGTGTGTATGCATTATGTATGTATGTATGTATGTATGTATGTATGCATTTATGTATGTGTCTGTATATGTATGTGTGTGTTTGTGTATGTATGCATACAGCACATTAAAACTTTGTCCAATGTCTCAACATTGGTTATCATACAAATATTACACATGTTATAATGTACAGCTTATTAAGATTTGAAACTCCAATATTTTTGAACCAGCATTTCCCAAGACATATTCAGCAGAACACCATTTGGTTTCCGCAAGAAAATTCCATTACAATATAAAAAAAATTTCAATTTTATGTTATATTATTATTATTATTATTATTGTTGTTGTTGTTGTTGTTGTTGTTGTTGTTGTTGTTGTTGAATTTCTCACTTCTCAGCTTTGGCTGGGAAATATTCACCTATCCTGGGATGCAGTGATAAACAGGATTATGCTTGGTGGTCTTATTTGTAGATTAAAGAGTTCCTTACAATTGAACATGTATCAAGAACTACAGATTTTTGCATTTGTATATATGTATTTGGACACAAGCTAAGTCTTGTTAGACTTTGTGATAGTCACTTTGGAATTACTCCCGTAGATGATATTACTATCGGGATCACTTGTGCTGCCTTTTGCTTCCACACAGCACTTATTATTATTATTATTAAACTTCCCTTAGATAATTTTCATTTTTATGTCTGAATTGTTGCAATACTATAGCAAATAAAATAACTATTCTGAAAATGAATTTTTTTCTTTGTTAGGAGCTACACTCTTATGATGTCAGTAGACATCCAACAGCAAGTTCTTACTCTGATACTACAACAGCAGCTTATTCAGGGTGTGTAATAATTACATCACTTGTTACTAATCAGTGCTGTATCGCACTGTTGCAATTTTATGTACAACACAGTAAATCTTTGCATCTACAAATGATTGACTTCAGGATAGTAATGTGATGTCTTTCATCCAAAACTGTCACCTTTTAATATTTCCCTACTCATTTGTGGTCTAGTTTCTTAGCTTCATATGTAAGGATTTTAACACACGTTCAATGAACACTTTTTGAGTGCAAGAAGATTCAGTGGCCAAACTAAATTAGAACACACTAATCTGAATGGATTTTCAGCACTGTATAATATATACAATAGCCTAAAATATTATTTTGAATAACTCTGCAACAATAAATCTGTATCAGCTATAAACAATATCAAGAGTAATAAGGTGTGAAAAATTACAAATAACATGCTTCAAAACTAAGTATGCTCCACTGGAGCATCTAATTCAGCAACACCAATCAAACTAGCATGAAATATTATTGGTGCTGATTTTTTTTATCGTATTTCTGCATTTTATTCTGTAGTAGTATGAGTTATTAGTTACAGCGAGCAGAATCTGGCAGTAGTAAGCTGGAATCACAAATGTTACTAAACACAAAGGAAGACAAAAAACACTGTTAACTTGTCATGTCCTTTGATGAATATGTGAAACATGCATTCTGATCCAAAGCTTGAATTAAAAAAAATTAAACTGCTAATAATGAGGTATCATGCACTCAAATGTTTAGTTTTCATACCTATAGAATGCTATTAAGTCTACCAAAATGGGGAGAAAATAAAAACTTCTTCTCCACCATCAGGCATTGAAGACATATGAAACAAACTGACTGATATGTGACAGACTAGAACTAGGCAAGAGACAGCAGTGTGCTTTGTTCCTGACTAATGAACACTGGGTTCTCTGCAGTGTAAATGTTGGAAATGTTCTGTCAGTCATCACTTCAGCCTTGATCATACGGAAAGATTGAATGTCTGAACCAAAATGAATTGGACCTGGTGGGTGTCAAAAGTTAACATCACTGGACATGCAAGGAGTAATAGAAACCTTGTTAATCTAAAATGAATTAGAACCATTACCCTAGTGGATGAGGGTTCTGCTAGAGGCCAGCACCACATATGCCTACTTTTAAAAAAACGTTAAAAAGCAACATCTCTCATCACTGAAAAAGCAGACAGACCTAAAAACAACAGAAAATGTTACAGAAATTAACTTTTAATTACTAGAACTTGGAACATACATGTTTTGGTAATAAAGAAAGATATGGTTATTAGAGATCTGAAGCACAGGTTATTGTGGTCAGAAACAAAAACTGAAAGGAGGAAAAGGTACAGGAATTACACTCATATAGTCAAAAACACAACAAATTCTTACAAGTTACACTTTTTGAATGAAAATCTACATATGGCCTACAGTTAAAGTCTTAAACCTTGATCTGTGTGTGAAGGATCAACATACCAGACACAAAGCCGTTTGAAAACGTCGTTCGTGTGGTCTTAACATCCCGTATTCACTTTTGGTGATACCAGTGTTAAGAGGCTGGTCAATATTGCAGTACAGTTCAAAATATTTATTCCAACAACACCATAACAGTTGCTGGAATAAATGTTGTAACCTTACGACATGGAACGTGGATTAATATCAAACATCATGATACAAATACAGTGATTTGTATAAAAAGGGTCTACTTACAACAAAAAATTAAGAAAACTTATTATGTTGCCATTACTTAATTGAAGCAAGCGATACCAGATGTTTTCATAAAAAGATGATGTTAATTCAGTTATTTATAGCATCTTTGCATGCTGTTTTAAATTATAAATTTATCACAAGTTTGTAAGTAGTAGTTCCAGTAGCATCTTAACAAATACCTATCTTCCATCAAATTCTTCAGTTTATATGAAAAGGTTAGCAGACAGTAAATTTAAAATCATATAGTTACAATATTTAGCATCCCATGAAAATTATATAGTAGTATATTTATGTGCATAATTTCTATTAATACAGATTCCGATTACTTTAAATCCACCCAAATATATTATCATAACCTTTAATTATCACCACATCTGCAATTTCTATTGCAGAGAAAGAACTATGGCTACATTTGTGACCAACCTATATAGAAAATGTCACGGCGCAACACCAACAGCACATCAACAAACATACGCTAAGCCAAACAGGAATTTTGCCCAGCCATCACACATTTTACATTTTACAAAAAAACTACCTTAACAGAAGTTACAATTTTTCCAAAAATCTATTACCAACTCTGAGCAGGGAGACCACAGATCAATCCCTGGCAGCAGCAAGGACTTTCCTCTTTGCCACTATACTTAGAAGAGATATGCAACCCACCTAGCTTCCTACCCATTGTGTATCAGGAACAAGTGGCAGGAGTTAAATGTTAGTCATTCATCTTCACCCAGTGTCAAGGTAATAATGCATGGCACTCAAACTCAACTCTACCATGCATACGAAAGGATGTGGAAGAATGCAGTCATGGCCCAATTTGATCTAACATCTTGACATTTTCCTGGAAAGAACACTAATGTCATTTTAGCTTGAAACATTCATACAGTCGTCAGGATGGTAGAAAATTAAAAACTGCAAAGATGGGATGATACTGGAACTGACTAGCAGTTCAAGAGGTACTTCAGGCCATAGAAACTTAAGCACATGTGTACACGTGTTGATACAGTAACTACTATGTTCCTTTATTAAATAAATAAAGTAACCTAAACTAAGAGATGCAGCTCTGTTGCAACATGTCAATTTGTGAGGATTAGGTACACAGGTTATTTGTCTCAACATTTATCAGGAAGAATGAATAAAACTGAAACATCAGTAGCCGCAAAGGTATCAAAACATGAACACAAAAGGACACCACAACCATTAGAACCAACCCACACACACCCGAACGCATTGAACCACATAATGAAATGAAGGAAATTACAATAGATTGAACATACACATCAAGCCACATCCCTAAATATGTCCTGAAGTTCTCATGTGAATCAAGTAGGCTCAGGGATATGTTCAATTGAAGGGTTTGGTACCAGACACATTGAACCTTTGAGTTTCCTCAAATGATGGCTGGCAGTTTATACCCTAAGGAGATAACATCCCAAATTACACATACGCAGAAATAAACAGAAGTGTTTACTGATGACAAAAGTAATTAATTACGCTTACTTGGGTCCAATTCTTCAGATTAACAAGGTTTCCTTATAAACTACACTACTTTAAATGTTAGATAAAGAAACATTTCATAAAGTGGTCAATAATCAAAACAATGTCTAACCTCTTTCGGATGACACATCTTCAGGAATTGTTGGAAAGAATGCTGAAGAGTTTTTCTGACCCTGTATTTTGACCCCAGTATTGACATGTTCTTGTCCCTAACAAACACAAGGAACAATGTACAAAAAGAAACAACAGATATTAAAAACAGTTGAAACTTGGCAATCTAAGCCACAGACACATTTACTTGCAGAGTTCCGAGATTAGATTCTTAAAACTGAGAAACTGAGCACATCTCATAAGCTAACATAATCTACCAACAGAGATAAAGATAAAAGAAAATTTTTCCTTTGTCTAAGCACCATATCATGGAGGCTTACGGAACTGTGAAGAGGTTTATAAAAGAAACAAACAAGAGTGTTTATTCATCACTGTCAATGTCTTTGTCATCATCCACCTCCTCCTCCTCACCATCATCAGCAGCAACAGCATAATTTTATGGTACAATGGAATCAATAAATTATTTAATATATACCACTTTTAGGTGATTAGCCATCACTCCTCATATTGCAAATGTTCCATGTTCAATTCTCCCCTGGAGGCCATCTATCCTGACAGATTTTCAAGGATTTTCATACTTCTTTTGGGTAAACACTGATGCAGAACCTAAAGATTACCAACACCATTTCTTTCCACATCCTTCTATTTGATACAACATAAACCATGCAGTGGATACATCATCAATAAATACACTAAGGGACAAAGTAACGTAGCTGACTACATGTAAAAACCACAGCTGCATGACAGGACATTCTTTCATCACCACTCTGTCCAAAACAACTCTGCAGCCATCCAACTTCCTAGCCAATGTGACAAGCTGACATTTCCTGGGACAGAATAACTGAAGTGTGTGGCTAACAATTGGCCTACATGAAATGCCGTGGCCAAAAATGTGCAAAGATTTACATCCAAACCATCTAAATGCCTCCACAACATGGTATTCAAGCACAGGAGCAATTTTGCATACAAAGAATCAATGTCCCACTTACTACCTGTATGCATCCCAAAGACTTATGACAAATTCGTATCAAACAAACCACAGATGTTTGCATGACTGTCATGTGGGAAATTTATTAGAAAAGGTAATAAAACACGAGTGGATCAATTCATGCAACATGTCACCTCAAACGCAGATCACTGTAATCACAAAGGCCCATCATTTTTTGTGTAGAAACCTGTGTTGGTACCTTCCCATATCAGCCACATATCATATACAGTCTTTGGAAACCATGTACTCTACATGTCAGTTAGTTCTAATTTTCTGCTTTAAAATATTGTAATGCTATCATGCGAACAGTACAAATAATAAAGCTTCCCACTATACATTTTTCTCAATTTCCATAAACTTCCTGTCTTACAGCTTCAAATACTCTCCTATTTACTTTTGTTTTCTTTGCATAAAATACACATAATTAACAAAGAACAGCGAGGCTGGCTGTTACTGTCCATTTGCACGTTAAATCTCCAAGATCACTATATTTTGATAAAATATGGTACTACAGATTGACACTAAGCCTTCTCACATAGTACTAACTTTAGAGTATACCTATCAACTGTAAAAACTTCATGTGAGATCCAAACTTCATTTATAAAATTTCTAACAAGTAGCTCACAATGCAGAAAATAAAGAATATGTAGACTTATAAAGCAACGGTAAAGTAAACCCTGTACAGGCCCTAAAGGTTCCAGAAGGTTGAGGCTCCCAGATTTCAAGACAGTCGGCACATGAAGGTGCTAAGTTTGTCAGCTCTATGCACTGTCCACATTTAGCCCCCACCCCCAGGAAATATTCCTGGTACTCATTTCTGATAGAGGCTGAGTCTACCCCAGGGCCACAGTGCAGCTGCAAAGATTACGTCAATGAAAAAATCCAATGACACCTCCGGGAATCAAACCCACAACCTTCCAACTTGTAGTGCAGTGCCTCAGCCAACTGCGCCACCATGTGCCCCTATTTAACACTATACATGGAATAAATACCTTCTAACATTACTGAAACAGTAAAACATCAAGGTTAATGAGGAATAAAAAATCATCAAATAAAACATTTGGAAACAATTCTTTAACACTGTGCACACCTTTCCACTCTACTCTTCCATCAATTTTGAAATTTTTCTGCAAGTACATGTGTGCTGTATCATGCATAAATCAGTGACCCAACCAACATACATTCAGTATCAGAATAATGCCAAAACATGTTATGCCCATGCATTACTGACGTAAACACTGTTAACTCATGCAAATCCAATCACACATGCAGTTAACGTGCAGTAGGAACCTTGCTGGGAGCGATAAATTAGTAACGAGATATGTCGTCACCTTCAGAGAAGTACTTGTTAGTTAAGTAGCCCCTCATTCCTGTCAGGCATATGGTGTTGTAGTGAACTCGATACTTCCTAGTTCATCAATACTATATGGCAATGCACTATTGTTCTTTTGGTCGTATACCTGAAAAGTGTTTCAGCAAATTTACCGACTTTAGACAATAATATCAAACTGTGACAAATATGTTCTCACTTATCTTTGAAACAAACACCTAAACACAATTTGTTCAATAAAAATGCATAATGTGGCGCATCTGTCCTCAGTGATCTCTGTCCACACTTGCCAAAATACCAAATTTATGCTGTTTTTGAGACATAATGGTGTGCCTGGGCACACACACACACACACACACACACACACACACACATGCCTATAACACAGACTATTTTTAAACAAAGCATACATTTGTAAATCTTATACTCTTCAGTATATTTTCCAGTATCAAAGCTGTGACAACAGAAAAAGTCACAAGCAAAGATAGAAAATTGGACAGTAACATACACCTGTATTTCAAATACTAAAATATCCTCTTTATGTGCTTCCACAGAGCTAAGCTGGTCTCCATTCTTCAGTGTCTTAATAAAGGATGAACAAGGAACCAGTAGCCCAGGCCTTTGTACTGAATACTCTGCCATCTCTGGGGATAACTCAGTCTCCTATTCAGTGTGGATCTCTGACACTCCTTCCCCAGGAGTAATGTTCAAAGATAAAGGATGTGGGCACTTCACATCCAATCCCCCTAGACACCTTCATGACAAGAAGCACAGGCATGGGGGAAAACTGTACTTATCATTTAACTGTGCTAGCAACATTTTAGAAACTGCAACAAACTGGTTTCAGATACGTAAATATCCCTAGTATGTTAAAGTGAAATGTAGTAACCATTTCTGTGATTTGTACAGTTTGTATAAAACAATAATTCTGGAAGCAATGTCTCCTAACTTAACACCTGACATCTCTGTCCCCCAGTGAGCCATGTGATACGCATTTCTGTATAGCAAAAAATAGCAGGATGAATATGAATCTCCACTGCTTAAAAGTATATGAATACATCTATAAAAAAAATTCTGGTGCATATCAGTGTGGGTCTGGTGAACAAGTAGCAAGTAAGTTGTCCTTTTATTGTTTAATTATAGCTATTTCATAAATTAACACAATAAATATTACAGTACACCCAGTATTCAACAATGTAATGAATTTGCACAGAATGATCAAAAACAAACACAACCCCTTTCATCAGAGGAAACGTAGCTGTTGAGAACATAAATTCACTCTGCCCACCAGCAATATCAGTAAGTGTCAATACACTATGATCAGCACAAGTACACTGTCAGCCAAGAGCTAACACACATTGCCACAGTGAGGGTTTTCATTTATAATTATATAGTTTACTAAATTATACTGTCATCAAATCAAAGTCTACAGTATCCAGTCAATGGATGAAATGGGAATAATGAACTGAAAGAGGATGAAGAAGAAAGCAATTACGGCCTAACTGCGGGCACTATCAGATAATTTGCCTTTAAGGACTGAAGATAACCACCACCATCCTCAGTCACGGCAAGCACTGTCCAGGCCAAAATTCAAACCAGGCACCTGCCAAATGCAAGTCAAAATCATGACTGCTTGGCCCAGCCTGTTCAATATGAGGATTTTTTTGTAATACAAGGAAAGTAAACAACAAGAATCAATCTGTAGTGAATTTAGTACGCAAAGCAAAGAGGTGGAGGGGTTGTTATTTCAACATCCTGTAGATTGAAATATTAAATGACACATTATGGGAAGTATTTTTGAAAATGTCACGGAAAAAATATTATATTTGTTATGATCTGTGTCACTTTTTGATCATCGTGTACTTCAGTCAGTATACATAATTATTGCTATTGGACCCTCAGTACTTCAGCATTTAATAGCACAGAATATTAACCCTTGCAGACCACAGTAAACAGGAAAGCAAAACTTTTTGAAAGCCAACGGCTTTATAAACAATAACAATATGGAGAATATGTCGAAATACAGTATTTTCTTTAGTAAACTTTCATTTTCATAATACTGTGGTATATTATTGTAAAAGAAATTAATTCTAAAGAACAACTAACATGTTTGTGCTGTGCAGGACTGAAATACTTGGGCATTACAGTGACAAGTTATGTTGTTCTAATAAACAATAAAGCAATGCTAACCCATCAAGCATTACTATATACTTAAAAGTCTGAAAATCAGCTGATTTCTAGACTTGTAAATACATAGTTTTATCTGACAGACAAACATTGGTTTAACTGTTATTTTAACACAACTGGCTGAAACACCTCAGTTGTATTCTTCTATCCTGCAAAATTTCATATTCAGAGTCTGAAAGGGTTACAACAATGAAAATTAAGTACAGCTATAGCAGGATTATATCCACGAAGTCCCCCTAATTTTGCATGACAACCTTCAGCATGTGTCTTACAAACTTTACAGTCCCCGTCTCTCTGTCACGTGACTGAAACTAGTACATAACCAGACATATACTGGCATCTCCACTGCTCTGGTTGCAGAAAAACACTGAGATACTCAATTGCATGCACAACTGCGCACACTCTCCCAACTCATAACATCAGGCTAGGCTTGCTAACATTACCTGTGCCTGAAGCTGGAGACTATGTGGAATAAATCCTGCTATACAAACAGACTAGTAACATTCCATACATCCAGTGATCAGATGCAACATGGAGTAATTCTTCTGTATGCTGAACACAATACTTAATTCATTGACAAAGTGTTTACACTATATCTCAAATTACTTTAGTAAGTTTAGTTTAGTTTTCTTCTAAGTATATGATTACTAATAATGCTTGAGAATTTAGAAAATGAAGCCACCAAAGTGGGCTTAAAGATTAATGTAAATAAGTCTAAGGAGATGAGTACTGTCATGAACAATTATGAGACTCTCTGTATATACAGTGAAACTACTGAAAGAGTGACACAATTTGCATACCTGGGGAGCATTATTGATAACACAGGTGGTATAGAGGCTGATATCATGGACTGCATATGAAAGGCCCAGATAGCATTCAGCGCATTAAACAAGATCTGGCACTCAACGGCATATTCAACGCAAACCAAACTTTGCATCTTCAATACAAATGTGAAAGCAGTCCTACTCTATGGTTGTGAGACATGGAAAAAATTCAAAATGTATAACAGCCAAGCTGCAAATCCTTATTAATAAAAGTCTCAGGAAAATATTGAGAATTTTCTGGCCGGACCAGACAACAAATGAAGAGTTGTGAAAGCATACGAAGCAACCTAGAATAGATTTGTAGATCAGGAAACATAAGTGGGGATGGCTGGGCCATACACTGCGAAAACCAACGATATAGCCAGGCAAGCCCTAGAGTTGAACTCCCAAGGTAAATGGGGCAGGCGGAGACCGAGGAATACATGGTGAAGAACGGTGCTGGAAGAGGCCAAAAGAATTAAGAAGACCTGGATGGAGATCAAAACTGATGCCAAGAATAGAGTGAGATGGAGGATTCTTGTGGAAGACCTATGTTCCACAGCAGAATGATGGGATGTTATATATATATATATATATATATATATATATATATATATATTTGACTATTGATGAATACTGTTTTAGTGGATTTTTAATATTATGTAACAGGTTGCTTTAACCTACTTCATTCATGAATCTGAAAATTGCCAGATTTGTGACTTATGCAATCAAATAGCATAGACAGGCAGGTCTGTCACATGAAGAGGTGACAACAGAGATCAAAACTGATAGCCTTTTGAAATTTCCATGTGGGTTCTCTTCATTTGACATTTTTAAGATGAGCCAATAAGTTTCAAATAAATACAATCACCAGGTATTATTGAAAAGCTACAGATAATGCCTCTCAATATAGTACATCCACCTCCCTTGGTAGTTCACTTCTATACCACAAGGTTGCCACAACAGTTAAATTTTATGGTATATCAATAAGCTGGGATACTGTATTTATCCCAATATCTGCCAATCTTCACTCTCAAAAGTCAAATTTATTGGGAGGGGAAAGAAATAAATTCCCTATATTGCTCCATTTAATGGCCACTTTTACAGTAAACACAAGGGAGACAGGATTTAACTCACTGACGTTTATATAAAGCCTTTGGTATTTCTAAATAAAATTGGAGCTACATCCTTTACAAGAAGTGAGGAAAGCATTCATATGGCAAATAACAATCTCACATTTTTCTTCTTCAGACTATTATTAATCCAATTTGGCACAGAAAGGATAACAAAATAAATTTTGTTAATATTCAATAACTTGTATACAGGATAAACAAAAATTAAGTAAACAGAGGATATATATATATATATATATATATATATATATATAGGGTACATAAAATGAAGTGAACATTCATTCTCATATGCCGCATATAATTACAGTCTATCATCCACAACACATATCCAATTAATGACTTTCACGACAGAATTCTTGTAAATGTTCTTTGTGACTGCCCCTCACGTAACAGTACAGATGTATTTGTTCACGGAAACAGAATTGTTGCGGACATTACATTAAAAGGATTCTGATCTGGGTTGTTACATTGAGTAGCTGGATTATTTATTGCAGACATTTCAAAGGAATGTATTATCTTAAATCTCAGGCCTCAGGAATCCTAGGACTCCCCAATCTTTTAAGATGAACCTGCTACTCAGCATAACAAGCCAACGTAAACACTGTGGAAACCTCAAATCTTGCATTATGCCAGAATATAGCTAAACCCCATAAGAGATTTCAATGGCTCATTTTCTAAAGCAAGCCAGAGGTATACAAAATGACTTAATTTTCTAATTGACCCTCTTAACTAGAAACAATTATTGTATATAAAAGTATAAACTAATAATAACACTAGTAAGTCACATTTTGCATACATAAAATTGAGCAGTTCTGTGCCTTTATATCTCTGATCCAGCAATACACAGAGGTCAACAAAGCAACCTATCATGCAATGCCACTATGCACTCACGCATTAAAAAACTATGTCCTATTGGGCTCACAGATGCAAACAATCTGTGTGTTCTTGGTAAAGAGCAGATAGGAAACGCAGAGATAAAGACTTGTGTTGGATGCTCTATCACCAATACTTTTTAACTTTTCTTTAGAGTACGCCATTAGGAGGGTTCAGGTAAACCAGGATGGCTTGAAACTGAATGGTACACATCAGCTTCTGGCTTATGCCGAAGATGTTAATATACTGGGAGGAAGCATACATAATCTAAAGGAAAATGCAGAAGCTTTAGTAGCTGCTACTAGGGAGATTGGACTGGAAGTAAATGCTGATAAAACTAAGTACATGGTCATGTCT
>Ga0123357_10005069_pt1 | contig 15685 bp, 5 predicted proteins | sample TergutEmb28metaG_FD_89873 | JGI IMG/M metagenome (GOLD analysis project Ga0123357, IMG submission 89873) | Embiratermes neotenicus P4 segment gut microbial communities from Petit-Saut dam, French Guiana - Emb289 P4 | ecosystem: Host-associated > Arthropoda: Insects > Digestive system > Gut ... | reverse complement strand
CTCAATGGTGCAGAGTCGATACCACCCCAACCCAGCAACACCAAAACTCCAACACACATCGAAACAAGAACACACAACCAATGTGGTGATACAATAGAAAAGTCGCAGGCTCCTGATGATGGATGTATTAATGTCCGAAAAATGTTGAGCATAGAGGAAGTGAAATAAAACTTGATAAATAGTGACATCAAGTTGGTCTCTTATTCTTCAACTATCACAATGATGCACGATCCAATACGCATAATGTTATTCCGTAGTTCAATATAGACTGAATTTTTTTTTTCGATGACACTACAATCCGTTGTGGGCCAATGCCTCCCCATTCGTGAGGTTACTATATCATACTCAGACATACGCTCAATCTGTAGGACTTATTCTTATAACAAAACCAAGGAGATGCACTAATTTCTCAAATTCATTTTTGGAAAAGAACTCTACATCATTGTTTCTCAACTTTTGTGATAACGCGGCCCGGTAATTTTTTTCATAAGACGAGGGCCCGGTTCCAACAAAATTTACTCGTCAGTGCCTTTCCAATTTTTTTTAAGTTCATACATTAAACCAACATAAGTATTAATAATTAATTATGACACAATCATAAAGAGTATTAGTACAATTACGTGTAAGGTGTGGCATGTTGACAAATATAAAATTACACTTAAATTAGTTATCAAATCCAGGAGAATCTCTCGCGGCCCGATATAATTGATGCCTGGACCCGGTACCGGGCGGCGGCACAGCGGTTGAGGAACACTGCTTCACATGTTTCGGAGAGTTCCTCTGTCCATCATCAAGGGTTTACCACTGTAAATACAGCAATAGGTATACGCCATACAGGTTATGCTGACTGCTTGCTACGTGGAGTGTAAAGTACTGGACTCCAGATGATGGACAGAAAACCGGTCCGAAACTTATAGAGTTCTATTCCAAAAATACATTTGAGAAATTACTGTATCTCGTTGGTTTTATTGTAAGAATACATCACAATTCACGGTCCTCTGAATGTCAAATCCGTAGGACTTCTCTTGGATAATGATCAACTCGATGCAGAGACCTCTACTTGATAACACAAAACACTCTGAAGCAACAGACATCTATGTCCTTGCGGGGTTGGGAACCGGGATCTCCAATTGCGAGCTGCCCCAGATCCACGCCTTAGAACGCGCGGCCACCGCAATGCACCAACAGAATGAAAACAGAATGACAATAGGCACAGTAAAACTTTGTCAGTGTTCCCTGTGACATAAACGTCTTGACTGATCTCATTGCATAGTAGACTGCACTTAATTTCCCTATATTTTGTTCAAAGTGTGTTTTCCAGGATAGTGCATTGTGTACACACAATCCGAGAAATGTTATATCGTTTGTTGTGGAAATTAATTAGTTATCGTAATTAGGGCTTAGTCAAATTTGCTAAGAATGTTAATATTCTTGTATGGGTGTGAAACTTGGTCGCTGAGATTGAGGGCGGAAAGGAAGCTGAGGGTGTTTGAGAATATGGTGTTGAGGAGAATATTTGGACCTAGGAGGGACGAGGTAATGGGGGAATGGAGGAGATTGCATAACGAGGAGCTAAATGATCTGTGCTCCTCACCCAATATTTTGCGGGTGATAAAATCGAGAAGAATGAGATGGGTTGTGCATGTGGCGCGTATGGGTGAGGAGAGGGGGGTGTATAGGGTCTTTGTGAGGAAATCGGAGGGAAGGAGACCGCTGGGGAGACCTAGGCGTAGATGGGTGGATAATATTAGAATGGATCTTCAGAAGGTGGGATGTGAGTTTATGGACTGGATTGGGCTGGACCAGGATAGAGACAGGTGGCGGACGCCTGTGAGTGCGGTAATGAACCTTCGGGTTCCGTGAAATGCGGGGAATTTCTTGACTAGCTGCAAACCATTTAGCTTCTCAACAAGGATTCTGCACCATGGAGTAAGTAAGTAATGTGAATATCCTGTAACGCATCACTAAAACATCACTTTACGAAACCCTTCATCAGAAGCATGAAATAATTTTGGAAAGGACTCTGGGTCGGTTGATCGCGATATTGTTTTAGTTTTGTGACAAGAGTAAAGGGGGTAGTGGACTGGGGACATCAGTTGAGACGTGGGTAGCCATGTGCTGAAGTTTGCACCTCGCGAGTACGATGTAGGAGTTCTACGTATGTGGAAGCAAAACTTCTAACTTCTGTGATTCTCTTCTACCTAAATGAAGTTAAATTTTTATCTCCTGTGACTCATTTCTAGATATCTGGAGCCAAATATTCTATCTTCCGTCACTCAGTTCTACTAATTTGGGTTAAATCTTTTATTTCCGTGACTAAGTTCTATATAAATGGAGGCAAAATTTCTATCTTCCGTGACTCAGTTCTACCTAAATTGGGTTAAATCTTTTACTTCCGTGACTCAGTTGTAGATAGCTGGAAGCAAAAATTCTATCTTCCGTCACGCAGTTCTACTAATTTGGGTTAAATCTTTTACTTCCGTGACTCAGTTCTAGTTATCTGGAGGCAAAATGTCTATCTTCCGTGACTTAGTTCTTCTTAATCTGAGTTAAATCTTTTACTTCCGTGACTGAGTTCTACCTAATTGGAGTTCAATCTTCTATCTTCAGTGACTCAGTTATACATATGGCAAAACTTCTAAATTCCGTGACTCATTTCTACCTAATTGGAATTAAATTTTCTACCTTGCGTGTCTCAGTTCTAGATAACTGGAAGCAAATTTTTTGTCTTCCGTGACTCAGTTCTACCTAACTGACGGCAAAACTCCTTTCTCCCGTGATGCAGTTCTACCTGACTGTTGGCAAAATACTCTGTGGTTCATTGCAACCTTCCTAACGGCAACTTTGCTCTCTTCCGTGACTCAGGGTAGCAATGCATTTCAAACGTGTTGCTAGGATGTCAGCGGGGCTAGCAAGTATGTAGAGAGTGTACGGTTGAAGCAACTACAAGTGCCTTATCCAGGCGGCCGCTTTGGTTTAGGCCTACTGTGTCTCTAGGCTAGGGGATAGCTAAGACAGAGGGGTGTCAGTGCAGCCCCTGGACAAGTAACTTGCTGTTGGGCATACTGTATTCCCGCCCTGTACCTGCCACCTCCGCTGACCCCCAAGCAACACGCCTACGTTACGTCAATACCCTTATTGCTACAGCACCGACGGCGTCACAACTGTAATTCCGCGAATTATTGCGCCGTCTTCTGCCATATAACCTGCTGTTTGTTTCTCATATCGTGCAGATGGAGGCAGTATGTTGTTTCATAGCGCTGGTACATCGGATTCAGCAGGCATTCCAGAGATTGTAAGCCTTTGAGTGTGTCGCACTGCGCTGGGCTTTCAGAATAGAATTAGACACTCTACCGGGCTCTTTCGTTTCGCTGACTGTAGGTATTGCTGACAGCCTGTTGTCAGCACACAGCGCGCTGGGCACTCCACTTATCTTGGAACAACACCTTACATCCCTAGTGATAAACTTGTCTTAAACACAACGGTGCCAAGGTTTGAAAATTTCCGTTAAATGAAAGTCACAATTTTTCCTTGTGGGCCGGGTAGCGTATTCGGTATAGCGACTGGCTACGTGCTGGGCGGTCCGGGGATCGAATCCCGGTGGGGGCGAGATTTTTCGCACCTGTATAGACCGGCCGTGGGGTTCACCCAGCCTCCTGTACAAAGGGTACCGGGTCTTTCCTGGGGGAAAAGAGCGGCCGGGGCGTGACGGCAGCCCCTCACCACTTCTAGTGTCGTTGGTTGGTTAGTTGGTTGGATAGTTGGTTGGTTAGTTGGTTGGTCTGTTGCTTGGTTTGTTATTTTGTTGGTTGGTTAGTTGGTTCGTTGGTTTGTTTATTGGTTGGTTGGTTTGTTGGTTGATTAGTTTGTTGGTTGGTTGGTTGATTGATTGGTTGATGGTTGCTTGATTGGTTGGTTGGTTAGTTGGTTGGTTAGTTGGTTGGTCTGTTGTTTTGTTTGTTATCTTGTTGGTTGGTTGATTGGTTGGTCGGTTGGTTAGTTGGTGGTTGATTGGTTGATTGGTTGTTTGGTTGATTGATTGATTGATTGATTGATTGATTGATTGATTGATTGGTTGGTTGGTTGGTTGGTTGGTTGGTTGGTTGGTTGGTTGGTTGGTTGGTTGGTTGGTTGGTTGGTTGGATTGCATCTGGTTTCTTTGAAGAAATTAATATTCTCTTTGACTCCTACCCACAATCGAATCCCAATTCGTCTGTCGCCCTTTGCCTAGCAAGGTCACAACAGAACCTCTTAAATTACTACAGATCTAATTGTGAATCACGGATCCAAACTACAATTAACTCCTTCCGTAGTTCTTTTGAGGTACCAAGTCACTTACTGTCACTAAATTTTGGGTCTAATTATGTCGATACAAATATAGTTTGAGATCATTTTCTTCCGATTATGGTCACAGGTTAAACATTTTGTTCTGTTCTCCCCCATGAGGTTTTCATGGCTCTTAATTGACCATAAGTGAAACATTTAGTTTCTCTTTAGTTCATTCTCTTTGACTTTGTTCGAAAGCGGGCAGTCACAGTGAATATTTCACAATCATGACGGTTTGCACCAATAAATAGAGCTTGGGATAATTCAATAATAACTTACGGCCCGTGAATAGCAATAGACAACAATTTGCAATCACAAATACCGAAGCCCATCCCTGTCGCCACACAGTCTAAGTCATGGGTCTGCGACCGCTCGCTTCCTGGGATTACGGGTTTGATCCCCACCGGAGGCATGGATGTATTCCTCTTGTGACTATATAGTGAAGTGAATTCAGTCAAAAAACACAACTATAAAATATGGCTAAATGATGGTGTTTATTAGCAAGGAAAAACTACATATTTCGGCCTATAGCGGCCATCTTCAGGTTCTGACAATTTTCTGCTAAAAGAGTTTTATATAATATTTTCTGCTAAAAGAGTTTTACGTAAAATTATATAAACCTCTTTTAGCAAAAAATTGTCAGAACCTGAAGATGGCCGCTATAGACCGAAACATGTAGTTTTTCCTTACTAATAAACACCAATCATTTAACCATACTTTATACTTGTGTTTTTGACTGAATTCACCTCACCATATATTTTAAACGCATAACGGGGTTGGCACACCTCAGAACTATGATCTCTTGTGACTGTTTTGTGTTTTCAGGTGGAGGTCTCTGCGACGGGCCGATCACTCGTCATGCGGAGTCCTTCCGAGTGGGGTGTGTCTGAGTATGATCTCGAGACCTCAACAACTAGGACGCCTTGGCCCACTAAGGCTGTCGAACCATGAACATAACTTTTCCTCAATAACAACAACAAAAACAAATTTTGTTGCCAGGCTTCTATCAACGAAATTTAAATAACCTGATACAAATCTATATTTCCGGGGGTAAAGGCGGCCGGTACGTAAGGCTGACAACCTTACCACCACCCTGTGCCGTTGTCATGTAATCCGGGAAACTTAATTTCCTGGAACATTCTGGGCCTTTCCGGGCCCGTAATGGGACTGATTTTATACAAAACTATACATTTATTTACACATTACCTTCTCCCGAAGGGGGTGTGGTTTTGCTATTCGGCCTGTCAACACACAGAGTGAACGTATGTTGAGGATCCTGGGTTTTGTACCGGAGGGGGAGGAAGTGACACGCGATTGGACCTGAATATTATTAAAGTGGCTTATTTGTAGCATGCAAAGGATGCTGCTGTTACATTGGTGTCAAAGTTCCTAAAGAGGATTCTCATTTTATTTTATCCTGATGACGTAGGCAGCAGGTTCATCCGAAACGACGTCACCTACTTAACACTGTACACGGTGTCATATCCCAGAATTAACTTGAGAGACGAGAAAATTACGCGAGGATAAATGCGATCGGTAGTTTCGTCTAACTTTCATGAAGATTGTCATATTAAGGAGATGGGTAGAATATGTAGCACAAATGGGGATGTTAGCTAAGAATATTTTCCAGTGATGAGCTTTGATGTTGGATTTGAGCGTCCTGCTGTCAGGTAACAAATGTATTAATGTGCGGCCAATCGAATGATCTGTCCAGACGTGAAGCCAGTGGCAAACCGTCGGTATATTTTGAGTCGTGTGTGCCCTCAGTGGGACTAAGGAGGCAGATCGACTATGAAAATTTATAATCCTATAACTAATTCTGTCCCCTAGATGTTTGGAATCACGTCTGCTGAGGTGTGCCATCCCCGCTGTGCGTTTAAACTATATGGTGAGGTGAATTCAGTCAAAAAACACAACTATAAAATATGGCTAAATGATGGTGTTTATTAGCAAGCAAAAACTACATAGTTCGGCCTATAGCGGCCATCTTCGTACCGAAACATGTAGTTTTCCCCTTGCTAATAAACACCATCATTTTGCCATACTTTATAGTTGTGTTTTTTTACTTAATTCACCTCACCATCACGTCTGCTATCAAAAAGCGTTGGATTTGATTAGGGTACCTGTGTCATGTTGTAGATGATACAGGTACAAATCTGTCCCGTAGATTAGCAGTCGTGATTGATACGTCAGGCGACTGCCTCACGCTATCCTCATGTTATTATACCTCACGTCAGGTCACGACACTTTCCTTCTACGTAATATCCAATCATTTTAGGCACTTTCGCAAAATTTAAAAAAAGGGGGTCTATTAACTTCATCATGTCTCTTAGTCTTAGTAATCAACCAACTTAATGCACAAAATCTTTTTTTACAATAAGTTTATTATATGCCTCTACATGTTTCGAGCACTGTTGTGCTCATCATCAGGGAGTCAAAATTGCATTACACAGCATCTGGTATCATCACACTCTGTAGGTGGCCGTCCCGTACGCAGGTTGAGAGAGGACGGGACGGCCAGCTACAGAGTGTGATGATACCATATGCTGTATAATACAATTTTGACCTCCTGATTCTGAACACATAGTGCTCGAAACATGTAGAGGCATATAATAAACTTATAAAACAAGAAATTGTGCAACAAGTTGGTTAATTACTAAGATTGTACTGAAATGCACAGTCAACAAAACATAAAATTTCATCATGTCTGTCCGTCTGTATGGAAAAACTCAGTCCCCCCATCCGCCCCGAAACGAATTTCCATGAAATTTGGTATATGAGAAAGTTTCGAAAATATGTCGACAGAAATCAAGTGTCAATTAAAATCTGAGAAAAATAACTGGTACTTACCATCAAGACCTATGTACGTTTATGGTAGTATCTAGCCGTGAGGTAAAGGTAAAAGTAAAGTAAAGCAGTTGCGTTACGGGCCCGGAAGTGCCCAGAGGGTTCCAGGAATGTAAGTTTGCCAGATTTCGTGACAACGGCACAGGGTGGTGGTACGTAGGTTGTCAGCCTTACACACCGGCTCCCTTTACCCCCAGGAAATACTCCTGGTACTCATTTCTGTTAGATGCTGATCGACCCCATGGCCATAGTGCAATAGGAAGAATTTTATGTCAATGAAAAATTTCAATGACACTATTTGGGATCGAACCAGCGACCTTTGGATTAGTAGCACAGCACCTTAACCATTGTGCCACCGCGGTCCCCGAATTCTTTTCAGAGTGAGAGAAATGTTTCAGACAAAAGTTGTAGAGAAAATAAAAGACACATTTTGTATTCAGTAATTACCCCCCACCCCTTCCCTAAAAATCTTCCCGTTTATTATATAATGTGGGAAAATATGGTAGAACAAGAGATACCACAAATATAAACGTAATATGGCGCATGCGCATTGCATGCTGGATAAATAAGGTTACAGACACACACTCAGAATATCTAACACTTATCGCTTTTGCACGACAACGATGGTTACGCGAAAGCGTCTCGTTGTGACGTAATCTGTACGTTGCGTGTTTTGTATGCCAACGCTACATTTTGAATTACTGGCTTCATTCTTATGTAAACGGTACGCTAAATGCAAACGTATTTGCTGTTAATTTCTGGTTTTTATCCAGCTGAATCCAGCGGGCAAATTTAATACTTTCTAGTCTGAAAGATATTAATTAATGCACACTCGTCCATATTCCGTTTCGGACATTCCGACTCCCTCACAAACACCAGCCGTTTGGTACTGCACACGGTAATATTCACTATTTTGATACAGTGCCGGTCCCAATGGCCGCGCGGTCTAAGGCTTGGGTCTGCGGTCCCTCGCTTGTTGGGTATTGCGGTTTCGTATACCGCCGGGAGCATGATGTCTGTCTGTTGTGTTGTGTGTTGTCATTGCTGATCACTCGTCCAGAGGAGTCCTACAGACTGTGATGCGTCGCTGTCTGTGATCTAGAAACCTCGTGAATGTCTGTTGTGACTGTTGTGTGTTGTCAGGTAGAGGTCTCTGCGTCGAGCTGATCACTCGTCCAGAGGAGTCCTACCGACCTGCGTCGTTGTGTGTGATCTAGAAGCCTTGTGAAAGGAGGCCCTGGCCCACTGGGGGCTGTCGCGCCAAAAACAAACAAACAAACAAACGAATATTTTGATACTGTTTTGGTGTAGCTGGTTGGGGCACTGCGCCACAAACAATTAGGACACGGGTTCGATTCCCTGTAGTGGCATTGGGGTTTTCTACTGACATAATCCTTCCTGCCGCACTATGGTCCGGGGGTCGAATCGGCCTCTAATAGAAATCAGTTCTTGCGATAATTCCTGGGGTTAAAATTGGCCAGTGTGTAAGCCTGACACTCTTGCCACCTTCAAGTGCCGTTTGTATAGAAATTATGGGAAACTTAACCTCCTGCAACCCTCGGGTTCTGTCGAAGGGTGTTTAGGGATTTCTTTACATACATTCTCTGACACTTGCAGTAAACATGGTGCCAAAATGTGAAATTGTTGTGTTTGAAAACCCGAACTGAACCTACTCTCTTCTATTTTGTCCCAGCAAAGTGATGTCTAAAACGTAACAAAGTACTTAAATCAAATTTATGATCTACCTCATGAAAGAAAGCGCATGTTAATGCATGTCCACAAAGAAAAACAGCGATCACTTAAAGCCAAGCGGTGTGATGAGAGTTGGTGTCAGTTTTTGTGATGTACTCCGAAATTAAACATGAATGCTTGTATTTACAGAACATACAACCAACAGTTGCACAATACGGTATATTTGAATCTTGGTCTTTTAAAGCCTAAAACTTACTTTACGTACCACCAGTTGTAATATTCAGAAATCTTGTGTTCTGCCCACACACTTTATTAATGTGTTTTGTAGGAATCTCAGAACAAACAGAGATTATTCCCTGTAGAGCATTAACTGACTGGTTTTTTATAATCGAGACGAGTGTGTTTACTGCGCGGTACGGACTGGTTATTTATCTACGTGGCGTTTCATAATGTACTCCGGGATTACAAAAATTTATTATAGGAAAATCGTAGGACAGGTAATTACGAAACCTGTAGAGATAGAAGAAATGCTACTACTGCTGCTACTACCAACACTACTGGTACTAGTACTGCTGTTACTACTAATACTACTACTGTTACTACTGCTAATACTACCACTACTATTACTGTTACTATTGCTACCACCACTAATACTACTAATGTTACTACTACTATTACTACTATCACCACCACTGCTACTATTACTACTACTACCACTACTATTGTTACTACTACCACCACGACTACTACTATTGTTACTACCACTACTACTACTGTTAATACTACTACTGTTACAACTACTACCACTACTACTATTGTTACTGCTAATACCGCCACCACTACTACTACTGTTACTACTAATACCACCATCACCACTACTACTACTACTGTTACTACTACCACTACTACCACTACTACTACTACTATTACTACTACTACTGTTAATACTGTTACTACCACTACCACCACCACGACTACTGTTAATATTACCACTACTACTACTGCTACTATTACTACTACTACCACCACCACCACTACTACTACTACTGCTTTCTCTAGTAATACTACTTTTGCTGCTGCTACTAATGCCACTGCAGATTTTGTTGTTAATACTGCCACTATAATACCACTGCCGCTGCTGCTGCTACTACTACTATTACTACTACTACTACCAGTCTTGTTTCTGTTGCTGATACTACTATTATTACTACTGCTGCTACTACTACTAGTACTGATGCTGCTGTTGTTTCTGATGATCAACGTAGTTATTATGTTGATGATAATTCCGATGCACATCTAGGCTGTCGGAACTTAAGCTGTGTGGATGTGTTCAGATCTGCTTGTTAAATCTTATTTATACGAAAGTCATGCTTCGAAGAGTTAACAGGACTGAAGCCGGCAGCAGCAGTGGACAGAGGATGTGCGAATAAGCAGAAGCAATTATGAAAGGCGACAGCAAACTGTGAAGTACTCTTTGTTTCCTAAACGAAATTAAAAGAGTCTGGCAGATCCCAATTATAGGGCTGAGGGTCCCTACTGTTCAATGGAACGCTCCAACTGAAATTTTAGATAGAAGTTTCCACTTCATTTGAAATGTAAATGTTTCTGAATTAATGAGTGATGTGTTTTGTGTGATAGGGCTGGTGCATGACGGGGTACAGTGCGGTAGGGGAACGGCGAAATGGAAGTAACTTGCCATGTTTTGTTGTTAAGTTGTACTAAATGGCTGTATATAATTGTTTTTGTTGCTTGATGGGTAACAAAAATGTTCTTATTGTTGCCACGGGATGCACAGCTCTGTTTCTGACATGCCATATCATGTACAGCGAATCCTTTTTAGGCGTGTTGTGCGGTAAAACGCGAGGGACTCAACATCGTGCAAGTTTAAAGTCGGTAGGAACGATATGGTGCGGTTCCTGCTTCAGCGGTGGATAGCCGACAGGACGCGTGTAAATGGTTTCGACCTATCTCTCTAATTTGATGTGAAAATTCCGTCTCTAATACGCCTATCGTCCGTTTCACAGATGGTAAAGGTAAAGGTAAAGCAATCCTATTACAGGCCCGGACAGGCCCTGAGGGTTCCATGAAGTTGAGGCTCCCGGATGTCAAGACAATCGGAACACGAAGATGGTAATGTTGTCAGCCCTACCTACCGGCCGCCTTTACCCGCCAGGAAATATTCCTGGTATTCATTTCTGTTTCGCGGTAGCACAGTGGTTAAGTTGCTGTGCTACAAATCGGAAGGTAGTTGGTTCGATCCCAGATGGTGTCATTGGAATTTATCATTGACATAAAATCCTTCCGATCGCACTATGTCCTGGGGTCGACTGAAGCTCTAACAGAAATGAGTACCAGGAGTGTTTCCTGGGGGTAGAGGCCGCCAGTACGTAAGGCTGACAATCTTACTACCATATTGTGCCATTGTCATGAAATATGGGAACCTTAACTTCCTGGAAACCTCTGGGCCACTCCAAGGCTGTAACGGGACTGCGTTTACTCATTTCTGTTAGAGGCTGAGTCAACCCCGGGGCCATAGTGCGGCCGGAAGATTATGTCAATGAAAAATTCCAATGACAAAATCAGAAATCGACCCCGCGACCTTCCGCCTTGTAGCGAAATGTCTCAAGCAACTGCGTCAACTCGTTCCCTCTCCCCATATGAGACGCAAGAATATAGAGCAATAACAAGTTGAAATGGAAGTACTCAGAAAGAAACCCATCCCGCTGAGATCTGCGCTCTTTTGGAATTTTACGCAACCTAGAATGTTAGTTTTCACCGACGTTTAGGGGACCGGGTTGTCCCGAAACGGCGGTAAGAAAGTAAGTAGGTCCTATTCTACCCCGCGTAAAATCCCAAAACAGCGAAGATATCATTTATGCAGGGACGGACGCCTGAGGTCACGCAGACTATCGGTGCTAATCCTAAAGCTGTTACCTCAGTGCTAATTCTTCTACAACAGACCCCGAATTCTTTGCTGTGGGAGCGAACTAACGCCTGAGGCACGTCACGGCTCCTTGTATTTCAGGCTGAAATATCCAAGGATATCACAAGCACCGTGGAGAGAATTAGGTCGACTGTCTGGTGTCTGTCCTTTTAAACTGTAACAAGCAGAGAGCCATCAGGGAGCCTGTCACGGTGTATACCCTATCCAGGTCACAAAAGGAAAGACTTTTAAACCTTTAAATACGAAGCGCAGACCGCTTTATTTAAAGACCTAGTCCGTACCGCGCTGTAAACACTTTTCATCTCGGTTATAAAAACCAACCAGTTTAAGCTGTAAGTGGCACAAGTCACTCTTTGTTCTCAGATAAATACAAATCATATACGGGCAGAACGTACAGTTGTTGAATATTAAACTGTTGATGCATCACGTAATAAGCAGGCTTTAACTTCTTATATGAAATACCTTAACCCTTTACAGACGAAGCGCAGACCGTTTTATTTAAAGACCCAGTCCGTACCGCGCTGTAAACACTTTTCTTCTCGGTTATAAAAACCAATCAGTTTGTGCTGTAAGTGGCACAAGTCCCTGTTTGTTCTCAGATAAATACAAAACACATAAATACAGTGTGAGCAGAGCGTAGAGTTGTTGAATGTTAAACTGTTGGTGCATCACGTAACAATAGGTTAATGCATATTGGTGACTGTGTTTATCTCTCACTTTGAGGTTGTTTGTGACATAACCTCAAACATAACACGTCTCTTTATTTAGGTGTTATATGATTCGTGCAGTAAACACTTATTATCTCCCTACGCAGCATTAACTGTTCCTTCCTTTATAACCGTGATACAGTGTGTTCACTATCAGGCCTGAAACAGATTTCTTTTTAATATTCTGCATAAAGAAGACGTCAGAGTACCGTTATTGTGTTATTTATTTTAACATGACACCTCCTAACCATATAACCAGGAATGGTAACCACTGGACTGCGATTTTAAGCGTCCAATGCAAGCCGTCAGTGTTGCGAATTGTCTGCAGATGGCAACATCGCCACTGCTACAGAGATACGTGAATCAGGACTGCAGTAACCTGTGTCCCTGCGGGCTCGTACGTCAAACCTATTTCCTCTCCGCCACACCCCGACAACAGCCAGGAAGCCGTTACCTCACGTGATATTCTGCTGTAGGCAGCAAAGGAGTTATGAAAAAGTTACGGTGCAGAGATGAAGAAAGCACACGCTCTATGGATCTGCTTCTCAGACACGTATAAAGTGTGTATGAGTCAGCAGGAAAATGTGGACACACACAGAAGTAAATAAAATTGGCTTCACAAAAATAAACAAGATATTCTTTTCCGCAATAAAACTAAATTTCACAGCTAAAAGTATTATAAGAGAAACAACAATCAAATAAATAAATAGATTTATATGTAATCACACAGTCAAAATGGAGGTGTGGGGTTAGGATTCAAGTTGCATCAGAAACCTTTATCGCAATATTTGCATATCGTGGCTACCTTAGGTGTTAGTGTTGTTGTAGCTTACATTGTGGTTCTTTCTGTTTTCACTTTTGGAGGGATGTAGGCTGAGGGTGTTGATAGTATGGTGTTGAGGGGAATATTTGGGGCTTGGAGGGACGTGAAGCTGAGGGCGTTTGATAGTAAGGTGTTGAGGGGAATATTTGGGGCTTGGAGGGACGTAGGCTGAGGGTGTTTATAATAGGGTGTTGAGGGGAATATTTGGGGCTTGGAGGGACGTAGGCTGAGGGTGTTTATAGTAGGGTGTTGAGGGGGATATTTGGGGCTTGGAGGGACGTAGGCTGAGGGTGTTGAGGGGAATATTTGGGGCTTGGAGGGACGTAGGCTGAGGGTGTTTGATAGTAGGGTGCTGAGATGAATATTTGGGGCTTGGAGGGACGTAGGCTGAGGGTGTTTGATAGTATGGTGTTGAGAGGAATATTTGGGGCTTGAAGGGACGTAGGCTGAGGATGTTTGTTAGTAGGGTGTTGAGGGGAATATTTGGGCCTTGAAGGGACGAGTTAACAGGTGAGTTGAGAAAATGACACAATGAGGAGCTTAATGATCTGTACTGCTCACCCAATACTGTGCGAGTGATTAAATCGAGAAGAAAGCGATTGGCGGGACATGTAGCGCGTATAGGGGCGGGGAGAGGCGTGTACAGGGTTTTGGTGGGGAAACCCGAGGTAAAGAGACCACTGGGGAGACCCAGGTGTAGATGTGAGTATAATATTAAGATGGATCGTAAGGAAGTGGGATGTGGGGGTAAAGAACGGATCGAGCTGGCTCAGGATAGGAACAAGTGGAGGCACTTGTGAATGCGGTAGTGAACCTTCAGGTTACACAAAATGCGAGGAATTTCTTGACTAGCTGAAAACCGGTTAGCTTTTCAAGACGGACTGTGCTGTATGGAGTGAGTGAGTGAGTGAATAAGTAATTAAGTAAGTAAGTAGGTGGGTAGGTAAGAAAGCAAGTAATTAATTAAGTAACTAAAATAAGTACAGTAAAGTAACGTAAAGCGAGTAAGTAAGTGGGTAAGTAGGTATTTATGTATGTATGTAGGTAGGTAAGTAAGCAATTGATTAATTAATTAATTAAGTACAGTAAAGTAAATTAAATAAAGTAAAGTAAGTATGTAGGCAAGTAATTAAGTAAGTAAATAATTGAGTAACTCCTGTAACGAGTATTTTCCAAACCGCATGAACCGGTGCACAATAAGGTCCCATACCTATTTACGCCCTACGAATTTTGAATCCCAATTTCTGAACGACATAACATTCAGATTTCCTCTACCGATTTTTACCCATATCGGTCAAGAGAAGCGAGAAACGCATGTAGAACGCAGTGGAATGAAGGTCAATGATTGCATTTCCATGAAACTTAGCGCTCTGCACGACAAATTTCCATAAAGAAATCCTATATCGAATTCAATTAAACTTCGAAATAAATAGCCCAGTCACTGGAACTGGGTCACCGACGGAAGGAAGAAGTTGGGTTCGTCCCAAGGTGCTGCTTTTCTATTTTGTAAAGAACGTCCAGCACTCCACTGCTTCTCTTTCAAAACGTCTTCACCCCCGCTGAAATTTATTTTCCCAGAGGAAGAAATTTCCTTGCGAAATAACAAAGAGAAATTGTGCAGTGGTGTTCTTTCTCTAGAATCGCCATTTCTACCAATAAATGTATTAATACTGAAACGAATTATAACAAAATTCGTGTCGAACTATGTTGGAGACTATGAATAACATATGAAATTCGGTGCCTACTTCACACAGAACGCATTCCCTCTATAGAATATATACAGGGTGTTTCACGACTTTAGGGCATAACTGCAGGAGGTGATTTCCTAGGTTCTGTGATCAAAAAAGTTCATATAAACATGTGTCCGAATTTGGACGGTTAGGGAGTTATGACCGTTTTTTCATTCCCGTACACGCCTTCGTGTGAATCGCGTCTATCATCCGGCGGGTCGCTATTTTAAGCCAGCTACAGACAGAGGGTTCTCGTTATCTAAACATTTGAGAGGTAACTAAGGCGTGCGGGGAAAGGCGTGGAGGGTTGATATGTCCGGCGACGGCTAGTATGCAGATATGCCCTAAAGTCGTGAAATAGCCTGTATACAGAGTGTCCCAGGAGGAATGTGCCAGAATTCGGGAGGGTGTTCCTTACGCTAAAATATACCGATATAACCCAAAACTCCTATGTCCAAAGTGGAACGGTCACGGAGAAAATGGCCAGAGAAGTTTGAAACTTTGACAGCTGTTACTCACATATTGATTACAAAATACATATTGAAACTGGCAGGAATATGTGGTTTCTGTAATGTTAATAGCTGTACGTAACATCAAAGTCACTTGTGAGTGACAT
>Ga0123357_10005068_pt1 | contig 15686 bp, 12 predicted proteins | sample TergutEmb28metaG_FD_89873 | JGI IMG/M metagenome (GOLD analysis project Ga0123357, IMG submission 89873) | Embiratermes neotenicus P4 segment gut microbial communities from Petit-Saut dam, French Guiana - Emb289 P4 | ecosystem: Host-associated > Arthropoda: Insects > Digestive system > Gut ... | reverse complement strand
GGGGGGGGGGGGGGGGGGGGGGGGGGCCAGGATAGCATAGTTGGTATAGCATCTTGCCACAGGCTGGACAGGCCAGGGATTGAATTCCAATGGGGTCAACATTTTCCTCGCCCATCCAGACCGCCCCTGGGGCCCACCCAGCCCTCTATACAATGGGTACTGAGTCTCCACGGGGAGGCAACCGTAGCGTGGCATTGACCACCCACCCCCATCTGGTGCCGAGGCTAAGGAAACAGTAGAGCTATAGCCCTACTCCCCTTCTGTGCCTTCTTTAGGGTGAACTTAACCTTTCACCTTATATATATATATATATATCTATATATATCCCCAAAAAATGTTAATATTAATAATTAACCCAATGTCACATCACCTATTAGGGTCAAACCACAATACAGTGTGTTGAATGCTGCCACATTATATTCACATGTATACCCAACTGCACTGCTAGGTGATTATAAGAAAACACTAATATAGAATATACTGAAACATCCCTTCCATGCCGCACAGCATGTGCTCCTTCTAAGAGGCATATTCTACAACCTGTAAGTTGCTGTTGCTAGGCTATTAAGCTAGCTTCTTTAAATAATTTAGATACTGCATTATGTAACCTGACAAGCCATTGCTGTGGGACAGCGGTCATCACAACACAATCTGCAATGTTACCTCTTAGCCTTCTATTTCTAAAATGGGTGGCTCTCGGGATGACACAGCTCACTGTGTCCTACATTTGGTTATGTGCTTGGAATTCCTAAAGCAAAACACACCCAGCTTGTCAAAGAACATGGAATGGGTGGAATAGCAGGACAACATGTAACATGTGCATGATTCCAAAAACCACTTTAAATTCTTGCTTATCAGTTCAACGTGTATGTTTTGCATATTTCTATATAGGCAAACACAACTTCGGGCAGTGTCACACAAACAGACTGATGCTAACCATTACAGCCCAGTAATTATGTTATGAACCACCAGGTTTAAAGGTCAGAATTTCTACATGCTGCCTACACAGTATATTTCTGTGTTTTATATGGATCTCAGAAAAAAAAGAGTGATAAATTCACTATATAACATTAAATGATTGTTTCTTATAACAGACAGATAGTGTTTACTGTACAGTGCAAACTGATATTTAAAAATAATCCACATTAATCTCTACCTTTAATGACAAAGACCCTGTATATATTGCACATAGTCTCTAATACTGAACAAATTTATAATTTCCGGCACGAAACATTTATACAGGTAATGTACCATCAACAGACACTGACTTATGACAATGGACAGAACCGCAGTCTTGTCAGAGAGGGTACCTCCAATATTCTATAGAAAAATTAGAATCTAATAATGAGCATCAGCGGGGGCTCCACACCAAGACAGACTGAGAGACTGACCATCAGTCATAATGTGACTGACTTCGTCTTTAAGGGGTTAAAAGAAACGAACAGAGTAGAGTGGTGCCAATTTTTATCTTTATACTACACAACAAGGTACTACCGTACATCTCGAGACACTTATTTTTGCAAGACACAAATTTTATGTCTGAATATACTGCTATATTAATAATATTCATGCTTTGCTTTACAAAACAGAATCCAAGCTCCAAGGGCAGGGCAAACAAATGGCAGTAGGGACCGCATATATTACGTTTACATTATTACTGCATTGAAAATACATTGGTATGGATGCAAAACAACATTATTTTCAGGTGACACTGAATAAAGGTTAGTAAAAAGATGTGTGAATACACTCAATCCGCTACTGTCTAGGGATAAGAAGAGCTTAAAAGTAGTATATTTTCTTCATATGAATACAAGCACCCTATGAAGATAAATACCTTCTTCCTGCTCGTCCCCATTCATTACTCGTGTTACATCAATCAACGCGCTATCATTATTGATGTAACCGATATCACTGTCTCCACAATCTCCGGGTCCATCACAAGCAGAGTTCATGAAACCGTCTACATTCAAAGCACTTAGAACAGCAAACTTCGATTTCTTTTTCTTACGTCTATTAGTTATGGTATCCATTTTCTTTATTTTTCTTCCTTTCGTGGCGACTTTCATACCGAGTATTAACCGTATTCAGCACGCACCTACGGAATATTAATACACAATAATGTGCGCACTTAACCTAACTCTTCGACCACGTGGTTTTTAATTTTCACTCCACGCACTTTGGATTCGAAGGAAAAACAAAAATCAACTCATCTGTGGTACAAATAGAAGTTGTATTATAAGCGCTGGCACCAATGTGTAATCGTGATTATAAATCTTAACATCAAACACGTTTAAAATGAGTACCTGTCTATTCTGTATACACAACGCACAATTGCCATTTACAAATATTATTTTTGATGTGTCTGCGAGATGGCACGACAATCGCAGTCAAAGATCATCTAGATCACAGATCATCTAGTATATCTAGATCGCAGCTGTGAACGGACCTCGCGTGTGAAACTATACCCATAGTGAGAACTTCATTATCTATGCGGCTTTCATTTTCCGAATGGCAATCAGAAACACACTCGACTACTGTGTCATACCAAATCTCACTCCCTGTTCATGTTCAGTTTCAGTTCCATTAGAAATCCTCTTGTGGTTATATAGTTTTTTTTTTCCCCCCCTCCGGCACGGATGAATTGCTGCGTCAGCCGTCATGTTGCCTATGTTCCGAATTTGTGATTTGGTCATTTAGGTTATGAAAATATGTAGTTTCATAGGTGGGTGCCATAGATTAGCACTGCCACCCTTAATTTAGTTTGTAGAACCAATTCTACATGCACGAAATGTTTTCTTCACACGTTATCATTTCTCCAACATGTTTCGGCACAACACACGTCCCATCATCAGGGAGTCTCCGCGTTATGATATCCACGAAGACTCCTGAATATGGCACATGTGGTGTGCCGAAACATGTTGCAGAATTTATAACATGTGAGGAATACATTTAGTACATGTAAAGTTGATTCTGCAAACTAAAATAATTATCTTACAATTCACAATCCATACAATATTAAAACCCTGTCACTATCTTCAGAACATGACAGCTACGCAGATTACATTAGTGTAGTAGTAAATAAAAGGTAAAGTGATCCCGTTACAGGCCCAGTGTGGCCCAGAGAGTGAGTAGAGGTATAGCTCTACTCTTCCATGACCATGGCACTAGAAGGAGTGAGTGGTCAGCTGCACGCCCCAGCCGCACTTTACCCCCGGGAAAGATCCGATACTCATTTTACACGAGGCTGAGTGGGCCCCAGGGCCAGTCTGGAGGGACAGAAAATCTTGTTGCCACCGGGATTCGATCCCGGACCATCCAGCCCGCAGTCAGTCGCAATACCGACTGAGCTACCCAGCCCACAGTAATGGTGGTGGTGGTGGTGGTGGTAGTAGTAGTAGTAGTTGTTGTTGTTGTAACAGTAATAGTAGTATAAAATCAAGTGGTTCCACTGTGGACTCTAAGGATATGTAGATCATAATAGTTCATTTATGGCTCTTCATTGCCAAGCTTTGAGTTAGCCACTAGGCTTTTAAAGTTGTTCACACTCACCTTCTCTAGATCCTTGGGTATCAAGAACATATGGCCCAAGATTTACAATGTTGTTTATACTGTGCATGTCTATCATGTTAGTGTCTACAAGTTGGTCCAACACAGTCAACCTAAATTCCGACATGGTACAGGATATTGTTTGCATGATAAAATCGAGAAAAATGAGTTGGGTGGGGCATGTAGCGCTTGTGGGGGACAGGAGAAGCATATACAGGGTTTTGGTGGGAAAACCTGAGAGAAAGAAACCACTTAAAAGACCCAAGCTTAGATGGGAGGATAATAATATTAAGATGGATCTTCATGAAGTGGGGTGTGGGTGTATGGACTGGATCAAGCTGGCTCGGGATAGGGACAGGTGGCAGGCACTTGTGAACATGGTAATGAACATTTGGGTTCCATAAAATGCGGAGAATTTCTTGACTAGCTGAAAACTGGTTAGCTTCGCAAGAAGGACTCTGCTCCATGGAGTAAGTAAGTAAGTCAGTCTGGCTAATGAAGCATTAGTTTGAAATTTAAAATAGTTCTTTACCTCCACCAACAGTCTTGACCTCTGCATTGTATATACTTAGGTACTGAAAGTTTGAAGTAACTTGTCTGCTATTTCACGTGTTGCAATTTCATAATCTGTGTTGAAGTCATCCCATCCATGCTTCTAAATCTAATATTTATCCCAGAATCTGTGTCTGTTCCTAATACAGGCTGTAACATTGTCTGTCTGTCAGTCATGGATGATTATGTCTTCAGTGTGGAATGTACTCTGTACTTCAGACCTGTCACTTGTAACAGCTTCGAGCTACATGTGTCTTGCACTCTGTTAAATATATATGAAACTGTGAATACAACGATTTCAATATTAACAAAATGTTCACCTTCACCAAGTACTGTCCACAGTTTGTGTAGAATCCTAGAATATATGTTTCTGATAGAAGTGAATTTACTGAACCAACATTTATTATAGACAAAGCTGCCATCACTACCAAATCAGCGACTGTTACTATACTAGCACCAAAATAATGGTATTCATAAGAACCATTATTTAATTTGTCAATTGTGACTTTTGATTTATGTAATGATACTCTTTCTTGCTCCACAGTTCATGACAGAAAATATTAATGTACAGAGGATGAAGTATCAATGGTAGAGTACCATGACACTAAATTTATGTGCCCTAATAAAATATTTTCATGACAATATTGGTTGGTCATGCAGTTCAGTTACTGTCAATACACTGGACTAAAATGAACTGTGTGGACATAATTAGAAATACATTGATTCTACAGTAATGTTTATGTACCACTTTTGAACCGATGGAAGCAAATTTCACACTGGAAACCATTACTGAAATTTAAGTTACTGTGAAAGAAGCACACTAAAGAGGCGATTAAAATTGCCTACTTATATGTGCTTAATAGTGACATGCTTTTTTGTGAGGGGTGGAGGCAAAATAGTCGTACACTTGAAATTGCTGATCAGATTTATTTCACTTACAACAAAGTATATTATTTTATGTTGTCACCAGCCAGACACGCAGATTAAAAGCAGAAAGAACACATTTGATTCACCATAATTGCCATCATTAATTTCTATTTCCACTATAATCGGGGCAATTTTATGACAAAGTGTCCTCCAGTCCTGTTTTCCTTAGGTGCTTTAATCCCTATTTCAAGGCTCTGTACCCCTTTCCACCCTTCCTTCCAGTCTTGGTCATCACAGTGACTGATTATTGAACAATATCCAGTGTATGGTTACGTGGTTCATGGTTTGGTTTCGATTAAGATTGGGCCATACCTGTAAAGCTGTCATGATTTTCCTGCGACAGTATAAGCATAACGTGAGTTATCACTTATAGAAATGTTTGTGGAACAGTGATTAGTGAATGCGCCTGTAAGTAGATTTGTTGTCTGTAGCAAAATACTAATGAAAATGAATATGCACAATTCGGACGTGTACTTTATTATTATTATTCTAGACTGACATTACTTTCACAATTCACGACATTTCAATATAAATTCCAAAGATTTAGCAGAAAGCTAAACCTTGCACTCTTCGGTTACCCGGACTAAGCATTTCCGCGATTTTCCTCGGTTGTAAGGCGAACGCTGGAGTATAAATCAAAGTCGGGACATAGCCTGCAGGCCTTCGGCCCGAGCGGCCGAACCGATTTGGGTTAAAATTGCAGAAAGCCATCTTACTAAACTATCGACGCAAAAGTTACGAGGGAAAGTTGCAAGTTAAAGTACCAATCCCAATACAGTTAAATCAAACCGATCAACTGGTCATATTTCGTCCCCACACACTCTAAGTTAAACTGTGCAATATAAGTGTGTAAAAAAACTGCACGAAAAACTGAACTGAATGTTCTCTGGCACAGCACAGGTTTCCCAGTATTTATGTCATTTCTGTGTTTCTTTTTGTGCGTGTGACTATGGTGGATAAAAACAAGGCTGTCGTTTGCTGTTTGCTAGCCACATCGGCCATGTTATCCGAAAAGAAAGCATAAAATGTGGAGTAAGAAGTGGCATTTAAAAAGGAATATATCATGCCATGCTCATCTGCTGAATGAATTGCTAGAAACGGATGTGCCTCGAGATTATGCCATTGTGGTTTCGGCAGGTAAACTGAGGAAAATATGGGATACCGGGAGTGAAATGCGCAGTTGTGCAAAAGACGGCGTAAAAAAACATTATTAGGGTTGTAGGGTACTTAGTCAAAGGTAAAAATGCCCACAAAATTACTTAACGATTTGTACACTTGGTAGTTCAGCCGAGCACGCTTTTCCGACCATAAACAAGTCGGGTTCTATATCTAGTTGCCGTGAAATGAATACATATCAAAATTATATCTTTAAAGTGTCACAACAAAATTCCTTCTGATAATATTGGGGGCCCTGAAAAGGGCCTTTTTTACGCCAAATGAGATTGTTTATTTGGAGCTAGTGTATTTGGTCACGGCTTTTGTCCCTTCGCTGACTGCGTGTTTTGCCAGTTCACCCGGCAAGAGTAGTCGCACTGCGGTCTGGATTTCCCGGCTAGTGATGGTGGATCTCTTGTTGTAATGAGCCAGTCTTGAAGCTTCAGCAGCAATGCGTTCAAAAATGTCATTTACGAAACTGTTCATGATGCTCATGGCCTTCGAACTAATTCCTGTGTCGGGATGAACTTGCTTCAGAACTTTATAGATGTAAATGGCATAGCTTTCCTTCCTTTTGCGCTTCTTTTTCTTGTCGCTCTTCGAGATATTCTTCTGCGCTTTACCGGCTTTTTTAGCAGCTTTACCAGACGTCTTTGGCGGCATCTTGCAAACAAGGATCTATAATCGTTTTTTAGCAAACGTACTATATTTATGAGCGGTGACCTCATACAGAAACGCACGTATCAGAGAACAGTTTTATTCTGTCGTCCTCTGATTGCGTAGCTCACATTGCGGGACGAGTCATAGCTCATGTCCTTCCATTCTGATTGGCTAGACCTTTTTACACATGGCAGCTATAACTAGCAGGGTTTTGAGAAAATTTTGCATTCAGATTGCAGGAGATTCGTGAGTTCGTATCAACTAGTACTGCGAGCATCATGTCAGGTCGCGGCAAAGGGGGCAAGGTGAAGGGAAAGTCCAAGTCACGTTCTAGCAGGGCTGGTCTGCAGTTTCCTGTCGGTCGTATTCACAGGCTGCTTCGGAAAGGTAATTATGCTGAGCGTGTGGGTGCCGGTGCTCCAGTATATTTAGCAGCCGTGATGGAGTATCTTGCAGCTGAAGTGCTGGAATTGGCTGGCAACGCTGCTCGAGATAACAAGAAGACAAGGATTATTCCACGTCATCTGCAGTTGGCCATACGTAATGACGAAGAGTTGAACAAATTATTGTCAGGCGTCACAATCGCCCAAGGTGGTGTACTGCCGAACATCCAAGCCGTACTCCTACCTAAGAAGACCGAGAAGAAAGCATAAGGCGTAGCTTAACTTAAAACGGCCCTTATCAGGGCCCCATACTTGAAAAGGAGTTCTTTTTGTCTTATTCTTTTGTGGTTATTGATCCTTAGCAGTTACATAAGGGCAACTTGTATTAATTTAACAATTTTTCTAACCAATTACTCAACGATTCTGATTTTGGTGGCAAAATAAAACCAAATTGTGTAACATTTCTCACATTTAAATATTTCCATTCGCAGAAGCAATCTTTTGTATCCGATAGGGTTCAGGCCTTTGCCTACATGTCGTCACACGCCTACCGTGCAACGTACATGCGCAGTGTGAATTTCAACCGCATGCCAACGTGTAGGCCATGAGTCATTTCCTCCAACAGTAATGATCTCACCCATGTTAAACATACAGGATATGATCACGTCAACTTCCACAAATAACACCTCTTGTAGTCTCGTATGCTCTCACGACTGGATGAGCTACAAAAGTAAACCTCAATTAGAAGTCCTAGAGACTCCGGACAGGCCGACTACAAGACTACACGGGTCAACCTGTTCTATTGATTTTTAGCAAACAACACGTCAGACCCAAGTTTCGTAAAATGACGCTGCCTCGTACTCTAGTCGATACAGTTACCACTATTCGCTGTATCCAACCCCTCCTGAGACTCGAACAGATTTTCGTATGTAATGAATTCTGCTTCTCTTCTCGCGCCCTCTTACGAGAGACAAGGAGAGTTGTACTTACTGTCCTTGTCTGTTTTGAATAGTTACATATAAACCTATTTCTCTCTATTCTGCATGTTCATCATACACTTAACACTGGCGACTTTATTTTCGAAAATACCGTGCTACCTGGTCTTGAGAAACATAAAGAAATATCTCGGAAGGTCACCGTGCAGCTTAACAGCAGACTAATTTTAACGAGTATTCGTCCTTGGTAATGGGTGCATCTTGTCACAGCGAATTGAGGTGGAAAATGTATATACTTCGTTCCCGAGAATTCCATACGGTGTAAGAGTTTAAAGTGTTTGTTACTGACGCAACTAGACGACTAACGAAGGAATGGTTAAACAGACCGACGTGCGTTTTTGCTCAAGTTTTTTTTATACAGTACATGTGCCTAATTCTACATTGCTTCTGAGATTAACGGCGGATTATTCACACGAAAAGTTGGAACGGTCCAAAGTTGAAGCCTTGTCTTCGATGTGATCCGCCAACCTAATTTCTGCTTGCAGCCCGCACATTTTTCTATAAAATTGCGAGTGAACTTCTTTGACAACGCACAGTTCGCTTGTCACTATGCGCCATTGAAATTCCTAAACGCGGCAGGCGTACCACCAAATTTTCGAGCAGACCCAAAAAAAACGTTCAAGGTTTTGGCTGCCATTAACGCTCATGTACTCCCAAAAGACGAACTTTCTATATACCTGGCCTACAAGGGCGATCTCCGTCCTATGAACTTAAGACACCCCCCACACCGATAGGAAAATTGTCCACTTTCAGTTGGTTGCATCCCACATGACAGAATAACACTACTAGAAATCACATGGTGAGAAACCAAAGCAAAATGTAATGTTACACAACATACTCAACTCGAAGCAAGTCTCAAACTCATACGCGGTAGAGAAACAATAGCAGTGCAAATTACGCTAGACAAGTTACAAACATTTTTTGAAGAGGGCACATTAACCCATATTCTGTCAAGTCACTACCCGTACTAACATTCTACGTTGGCAATAGAACGGGTTCGTTCCGTAAAAATCCTGTGCCAAAACCCGACTAGGAAGCAACCACTTGAATATATTTTAAACAGCAAAAACCACTCCTTTCGAAAATTTTGGCCCTGAAAAGGGCCGTTTTCGTACTGGGATTAACCTCCAAAACCGTATAGTGTACGTCCTTGTCTCTTCAAAGCATATACAACATCCATAGCGGTAACAGTCTTCCGCTTAGCGTGTTCAGTGTACGTAACAGCATCCCGAATTACGTTCTCCAAAAACACTTTCAGCACACCGCGCGTCTCTTCATAGATTAACCCCGATATACGCTTTACACCACCCCTTCGTGCCAAGCGTCTGATCGCAGGCTTCGTAATTCCTTGGATATTATCGCGCAGAACCTTCCTGTGCCGCTTAGCACCACCTTTTCCCAGACCCTTTCCACCCTTGCCACGACCAGTCATGGTACTATTCACTCTTGGGATGCTCGACGCCGACTAACACAAATTTCCCAAAATGGCCGCTTTTATAATTGGTTCCAGTTCCATCCGACCAATAGCAATGCGTGCTAGGCGTGGCGATCTGTGGGCGTTTTGCGTAATAGGCGGAGTCAACTGTAATAAAAACCCCTGTTTTGGGGCTGGAATGGTATTTGTGGTAAGGCTTGGCTTGGATTGGCTTGTGGTAAGGAGATAAGATGGCACGTACGAAGCAAACTGCGAGGAAATCTACTGGTGGCAAAGCTCCCAGGAAACAACTTGCTACGAAGGCGGCTCGTAAGAGTGCTCCAGCAACCGGCGGTGTGAAGAAACCTCATCGTTACAGGCCTGGTACTGTAGCACTTCGTGAGATTCGTCGTTACCAAAAGAGTACGGAACTTCTAATAAGGAAATTACCATTCCAGCGTCTTGTCCGTGAGATTGCTCAAGACTTCAAAACCGATCTTCGTTTTCAAAGTTCAGCAGTAATGGCTTTGCAAGAGGCTAGTGAGGCTTACTTGGTGGGTCTCTTTGAGGATACAAATTTGTGTGCCATTCATGCCAAGCGAGTTACTATCATGCCCAAAGATATTCAATTGGCAAGGCGCATTCGAGGCGAAAGAGCATAAGCTTTTATCAAACAAACGGCCCTTTTCAGGGCCCATGTGACTCTCGAAGGAGTAATGAGTTTGTCCACGTCGTGTGAATTACTGGAAATACGTTCAGGCGTAAATCTTTTACTACGCGTGTGATGTTACTCAAATAAGAGGGAAACTGAAATTGTGTATACGAGCAAGAAAAGAACTATATGCACATGTAGTAAATACGTACTCAAATTTTATGATTGCAATATGACAAAAATCAAGGTAGCAAAGTATTCACTGACTTAATTTTTAGGCCCCAAACGTTTCTGTACGGTTTCTAACAAAAATTGACAAATGGCGTAATTTGTCGTAGGTCTGCTAATCTGTACAGTGAATAAAACTTATTAGAATCTTCAAGTGCGAGTGGACAAATTGCGTGTGTAATTTTATTGTAAAGTGTTGCATACGGTAAATACGATGGTTAATTAAAGTTTAACTGCGTTCACTAAATAAGCTCACACGTAGGTGGTGGGGGAATCAAGAGTTGTGACGTAACAGCTAGAGCAGGAGTCTGCGATGAACATGGAATTTTCGAGCCAGCTGCGCACGGTGTTGCTAAGCGGTCACGAACATGCGCGACGTTGCTTAGTTGCATGGCTGCTTTGATTTTCTGGTCATTAGATTATCTCTCTTTTGAAATGGGGATCCAACAGTGTAAAATTAAGTTCACTACTCTCCCTGCCATTAAACTTTTCGTAAGTTATTGATCAGTAACCACTTGTGTCTCGTCTTAGGATAAATGGCATCAGATGTGCAGCGGACAGTGTAGTGTGCTGCACTTGGTACTAGAGTGCGAGGCCGTCATTTTATGACGATGGGTGACTTGATGAGTTCATGAACCTGAAGCGTTCAGCGTCTAATACTGCACTCAGTGGACCCACCATTATGCGCTCGACAGTGCTGACGCGCTGTTTTTAGTGTTCGCACTATCCTCTCTGCGAAGAACCGCCAGTAAAATGTGAACACGGCAGATTACAATAAAGACTTGCCGAATGGCCATACTAATTCAGAACACGTGTTCTCGTATGATCACTGCGCGTGCACAAGTTCGGTTAGTACTAGAAGGTCCATTCGCGAACATCTCATGCCTTTGGAGTAAGTTTAGAGTCTCCCGTAATAAACTCTTGCTGTCAATAGGGACAGGTAAGATCAATAAGTCACATAGACAAAAGGTCTGTATAATTAGTTATGCTACTTGCTTTTACCGAATAGGTCACCATCAGGCTCATAATTTAAAAACATGTTATGGAAGAAAGCATAAATTGTAAGAATACTGATCCTTAAAATTTTAAAAGAATGAATTTTGGGAGTGTCAATAGAACAATGCGATAGAATAAGACCAGAGAAACTACATTAATTGCATCGAATATAACAAATGTAATGGAATATAGCAAAGTCAAACACATGACGAGTTGCTATATTGGGTCTACATAAGTACAGTCCATTTCTTGTGTAGAACTTGGTTGACAATCAGCCCAAGCGTTTTCCCCAGCTACTAACTTTTTGAATTACGTAGTTAGAAAACTTTCTGGTGTGGGTAATTTATACCTAACGTTTAGTAGCATTCAGCTGGGAGTTGCAATAGTCCTCCGGATGTGTCGCCTCATACATAGTGCTTCCTGCTTTGAATATTATGGCACAATTTTTTATTTCCTCAACCCCACCCCATCGTTCTTATCAAGTCTGTTTACATAAGGGCTTAAGAAATATCTGTATCAATGCAATACGTTGTCACTGAAGCTAGTATGGGTACAAAGACCGCCAGGCCCTGCGGTTGGTCCATGAGAAGTGCGTCAGCCTAAGTCGTCAGATTTTTTTTTTGGCAATGTACTGGGTTCTGCGTACGGTATTGTATTAGCGCGTTTCCATTTTAAGTTATACATTAACTCGTGTTCTGCCCTCCAAGATGGGGGAAAGCGAAAAGTGATAAACATGATACACCCCAAGGCGCCTTCGCATAATTACGGCTAAGATTAAGTTTCAAAACCTTGGTAGCACAATTGCAACACTTAAGGTTTACATAATCAGCGGTGTCATAACGGTATTCATTGCAAAAAACAAAGGGAACGAGAAGAATTTTCTCGAACTGATTCGACAAAAACTCCTATGTTTAGTAAGTGTTGGCCCTGAAAAGGGCCGATTTACTGTTGTGATCTTTCCGTTGGAGTACCTTACTTCTTCTTTGGACTTGCCTTCTTTGGTGCCTTTGCCTTTACTGCGGTTTTTGGTCGTGGTGCCTTAGGTTTCTTAGTGGGAACTTTAGCAGCCTTCTTTGCCTTAGACGGAGATTTCTTGGGCTTGGCTGGAGATGCCCGCTTCTTCTTGTCAGACGTTTTCTTTACAGCAGCCTTTTTCGGAGACTTTGCCTTCACTTTAACTACACGCTGCTTTTCTTTCGGGCCCGTTGAAGCACCGCCACGGCCGCGAGGTGTGGCAGCAGGCGCTGCAGGTTTCTCAGTCTTGGCAGCTGCTAGTTTGAAGGATCCAGACGCTCCTTTGCCCTTCGTTTGCACCAGTTCTCCCGAGGCTACTGCTGTCTTCAGATACTTCTTTATGAAAGGGGACAGCTTTTCAGAATCGACTTTGTAGTTCGCTGCGATGTACTTCTTTATAGCTTGCAGAGAAGAACCGCCTCGTTCTTTCAAACTAGATATTGCGTTTGCGACCATTTCCGACGTACGAGGATGGACTGGTTTCACTCGCGGTTTCTTCCCTGAAGATTTTGCTTTCTTCTGAGGCACTTGAGCAACATTTGCTGCAGCTGGAGCAACTTCCATACTATCTGCCATGACAACACACTACTACCGTCAGACGTAAAGCGGCGATGAAAACTGCAGCTACGGTCGGGAACACACGCCTCCAGTTAAACTCAGTCGGACCGCGCAGTGAAGAACCGTACAGTTTCGGAGCCAGCGAGACACGGACGTGCTTCCTCGCGCAATTTGGGATGATTTTTCAATGTTTAAATTTTCTGTTAACATCGCCATTTAGTTCCATAAAATCGAGTAAGGTTTGAGGAACGTACCTTAACCTCTCAATTCAACTTCAAGTGCTTTCTACCTGCTACAGAACCCTCTAACTGGAACCATACATCCCCAGGTAGGGTATGACTCGTCCCAATTTGTACCCTTCCTAGGGCAAATGGGCTCTCTATACATGCATGTCGGTCTGGAGACAGTTAGCTACATCCTTCACGTACGTTTATACAAATTATTCGCTTCTTTTGAAGAATCGGGGAACCTTGTATGGGGCATGAATGTTGGGCCGCCCGGAACAGATTTCGGTAGAACGTGGAGTAGTGGATTCCTTTTTCATTTCTTAAAGAATGCCCATTTAATGGACATTTACGCCCGCCAGAGCAAAATAATTTGCCAGCATTGCTCTCCAGTTACACTCTCACTTCTGAATGTACCATTTATTCTTGTAATTTAGGTAATGTTCAATTTCTCCTGCTGTCAGCACTACTGCCTCAGCCGGAACCCTCAATCCCCAAAATGTAAATCTAAAATTGCTAGTTACTTCACATTTTTTTCAGAGTCTATTGAAAGTACAAAATATGTGATTTGTTGTGGGATATATTCGGTCTTCGCTACTAACAACGCAACGCTGTAGTGCGTTCGGAGCTTTGTTATCTTTAGTACACGTTGTCACCTGATCCATTTCGTTTGAATAACCTCTGTAGCGAATCGAAAGACGACCGTTAACATTTCTGCCACAGAAACACAAGCATTTGTTCTCTCTCGTGTTGTTAAGCTTCATATCCCGGTGTCATCAATATAATACGTCATTATTTCTTCACCAAGAGTGCCTCATACATTTACCCGGTTTTAACCAAACTTGATTTTTCTCGAAGGATTTTAATAGAACATTCAAATATAAAATCACAAGAAAGCAGACCAGCTGAATTAAAAGAAAATAACAAATATATTTGTTTCCAGCCAAACACAACAATATTTTATTATTTATCTTACTGACAACAAGTTTCGGTCCTTAAACCATCATCAGACCATCTTTACATAAAATTTAAAACAGGTTACATGTAATGCGGGGACCGCGGTAGCACAGTGTTAAGGTGCTGCGCTACAAATCGGAAGGTCGCTGGTTCTATTTCAGATGGTGTCATTGGAATTTTGCATTGACATAATCCTTCCGATCGAACTATGGCCCTGGGGTCAACTCAGCCTCTAACAGAAATGAGTACCAGGAGTATTTCCTGGGGGTGAAAACGGCCGGTGCGTAAGGCTGACAACCTTACCACCATCATTGTCACGTAATCTGAGAACCGTAACTTCCTGGAACCCTCTGGGCACCTCGGGCCTGTAATGGGAGTGATTTATCTTTTTACATGTAGTGCACATTAATTTCATGTCGTGTGGGATACCATAAAACTTACACCAATATTAAAAATCTGTTACTACCTTGAATTATATTGCCCGCGATAAAATATAATATAAGTTGTGTGAAGATCTGAAATGCGGCTTAAAATTAAAAAGTATGTATATATATATATATATATGTATTGGCATGTATGAATATATATATATATATGTATAGATATATTCAGACATACCAATTATGGTATACGCTGCTAGGCACAGAGTTCTTATTTTTATTCCTGTTTTTCTTTCATGCAAGCCGAGCACTGGGTGGTGCTAGTGTATCATATTTTGACTATTCCATGTCTCCTTATGACGAAATATGTATTTGTTATGCCCATGGAAAAGTTTGTAAGTTGTGTGGGTGATTTTGTAACCCTCGTAGGCTGGGTTGGTCGTGACCTCGGTCCGGCGACCCCCCTGGTTTATGTTCTCCTTTTTCTCTCTTTTTTTGTTTGTCCGCGAGGAGTTGGGGAGTGGAAAGTTTTACACCAGCAGTTACTTTTTGCACTGTGACCGAGTCGAGTTCCTGAGATGCAGTGACGGAAGTAGGACGCGTGAGGGGAGCGGTCACTGGATTAACACTCGGCTGGGGCGTAAGTGCATTGCCGGACTTTTCGGGGTTTCTATTAATTATGGATTACTTATTACGGTCTGTAGTTTACCGTTTATGTTAATTGATTGCCCTGGACTGGCTAACTCCCCCTGGTATAGATTAGTATTAGGGTTTTTAGTAATGTTCTTGGAGAGCAACCTCCTTTGTTCCTCTGTGTTTCAATTTGATTATTTTATTTTGCTCATTTTATTTTGCCTTATTTTGTTTGTCTTTTTTGTATTTTATTCTATTATTAGTAGTAAAGTGCAACTTGTTGTACGTGTTGGTGTTTTATTCCTAAGGGAGAGGTTGCAACAGTGAGTTAGTTGAGGCAGTAGTCCGCTTGTTACCCTCGCCCCTCTCAGGAACCACCATCCTACAGGACCTGCCAAGGGGTGTCGTGGCG
>Ga0123357_10005067_pt1 | contig 15686 bp, 5 predicted proteins | sample TergutEmb28metaG_FD_89873 | JGI IMG/M metagenome (GOLD analysis project Ga0123357, IMG submission 89873) | Embiratermes neotenicus P4 segment gut microbial communities from Petit-Saut dam, French Guiana - Emb289 P4 | ecosystem: Host-associated > Arthropoda: Insects > Digestive system > Gut ... | reverse complement strand
GAACTTCACTCACTAAAGGTGCAATGTACTTGGGAATCTGAGCATAAGTTGGTAGCAACATGCTCCCATTGAAGTGGTCTATCATGTCTGCCTGTACTTGTATGGGGTATTTCTCTATGGTGCAATATGCAAGGTAAGACAGAGGAGGAACTGTGAGGTTATGGAATATCTTCCCCAGTTCGTGGATCATACAGCTCGGAACATAAGGTTCATGCCCTGTCTTCTTGGCTATAGCCCAAACAGAAATGTACTCAAACATCTGATTGCCAAGTCGTCCTAACTGTTGCACTGTCACTATACTTTTCTGTGGACATCGGATATTTTTGTGGCCTGGTGGCTTTATAGGCGTGTATGGTGACGAACACAGACTAGATTCATATTCCAGCGTCTGTTTGTAAGGATGTGGAGACAAAGGATAAATAATTACCTGCTGGTTTCCAAAGTCTTTTGTCCAATGTATTGCTGATATGATAAACACCAGCGCAGTTATCAGTAGTGTTAGACACATTTTTCTTTTCTTTGATTTCATCCAGTATTGCTTTTTCAACATTGTGTAGAGTTATTCATCTGAACTTGATAAATGCTGTGTAGTTTATCCTGTGGTAAGAGATTGTATACACAATAATTTTTCACATTAAACATATATTAAGAGTGTGTAATTCATGTAAGAGACAGCTACAGAAAATAGTGCAATTCATTAAAAACTCATGATTTTCCTTATGATACAGTTTCATTTAACAGAGCAGTAATACTTTTTTACGAGCAATGTGTTGGGGGGTACAATTATCTCATCAGTTGCAATTTTGTAAACCATCACGTTGACTTATAACACAATTCCTCCAAATTACTCATATTGATAGATGGGATTATTAGTACGGCTGAGAATTCCATAGTATGTTCAGAATATTGAAAATGAAATTAAATAACTTGAGTGCGCACTTCATGGGTCTGCTATTTATCTGCATCCATCATACACGTGTGTACTTGCAAGAATATATTATATTATTTATGCAGGCAACAGGGCACATTGCGTTGAAGGGGTTAAAAAATGCTGCCAATTGTTTTTTTTTAATTATAACCTTGATTTTAAAGAAAAGCAATTTTCGGTTCTTAAAATTAATTGTAGGATAAACAGTAAATTGCCATTCAACATTTATACTACTTGTTGAATTTTACTGCCCTTTGAATGTGACTCGGTGTTTTTGAAGGATGGCAGCGTTAACCTTCAATTTTCGATTTCTGACGTCACCGTGTTGAGAGTCTTGGGTTATTTTATACCTCCTACTGGTTTATAGACGTGGGCCGGGTAGCTCAGTCGGTATAGTGACTGACTACGGGCTGGACGGTCCGGGTTCGAATTCGTTTTGCGCTTAGCAGCGGAGAAGAGAGGTTGTGTTCCGTGAGGTGTAGTGTGAGAGTAGTGAGTGAAATAGATTGGGGTGAAGTTAAGTAAAAGATTTATTAGTTATTTAGTGCAGATATTTGGAAAGAAGGAACTCATAGTGCTACCATGGGTGAAAGGAATAATGCCATAGTTTGTTGTTTCGACCCAATGAGTCCCAGGATTAATGCTTTCCAAATACATGAATGGATCTACGAATGCCTGCAGATACTGGAGGACAACATTCGAATGATACAAATTGATTGAACCAAGAGACATGTGTACATCAAGTTCACCGAGGTAGAGGGCATGAACAACGTACTACAGGCTACAAGGGGACAAATGGAGTTCAAACACGACAATGGAGAAATTACTCAGATAATCATAGAAATCGCAGGTATGGGGTAAAAAAAATTTAGGATAGCCAATCTGCCACTAGAGAATAAAGAATATGACATTAGAGCAAGTCTATCAAAATAAGGAGAAATTAGGAGTATCAGGGATGAGCTGTGGGCATCGGTGTATAGGTACAAAGTGTACAACAGCATCGAGATTGAAGATATGATTTTAAAACAGCATCTACCATCACATATGTTAATAGCTGGCAATGATGCACTGATTTCATATAACGGAAACCCCAGATATGTTACAGATGCAATGAGGTAGGGCATCAACACCAGGACTGCCCCTGTGGGAAACGGTCACCCCCCCCTCCAATACCTTGCTAAACAGAAACACATGGGCAGATATAGTTAGCAATAGGGCACAGGACGAGAGAGCAGAACTTAGCTCCCCATTGCAGAACATCCAAATAAGTGAAACACAAATAAAGAGACTAAGCACATCCCCAGATGAAGATCAAAACAGGAAGAGATCCCATAGCTCCCAAAATACACAAGGCGAATCAGACTTACATGGAACGGAAATAAGTGAAGACCAAAACAGGAAGCGAGTCAATAAAACCCAAGACACACAGGGCGGGTTAGACTTACAGGGAACGGACTTGCGTGAGATGGAAAACAACCAGGAGGATCGAGACATAACTGACTTTGAAGATGTACAAATGGTAAACGCCAATGCCCGGGAGAGCGCAAGCAGCACACGTAACTTGGAATGCGAAAGAGCGAGAATGACAAGTATAGAGGCATGCAGGGTCCTGGGCGAAAAGAATAAATCAATGGACGAGGACAAACCCATATCAGACTTGTAACATGGAGGGCATGAGACAGAAATATCAAATAAGGAGGCGATGCAGTCAACAGATGGACAATTCCCACAGCAGACAAACTCCAATAGGACGAAGAAATTAAAGATTGATAAGGAAGACCTTGCCGCCAAAATAAGGAGCAGAAGCAAAGCAAGGAACAAGAAAAGTATATAAACAAGTGACATAATCTAATGTTATTGGATGACATACACGTACTGCACAGTAACACTGAACATTACGGGACTGGTGTCAGACACTAGACAACAGATGCTTGAACAGTTCATACGTAAACAGGAGGCGGGCTTTGCTATGCTGCAAGAGGTCACATCCAAACAACACATTGAAGTAAATGGATATTACGTTATTGACAACATCGGAACCGCAGGCCGTGGTACTGCATTGCTCATAAGAGAAGAACTTCAAGTCGATAGGATTAAGCGAATTCCCTCAGGCAGAGGCGTAGCTGTGTATTATAACAATATATGTCTGATTAAATTATATGCGCCATCAGGGACCACCAACCGATCGGAAAGGGAAGCCTTTTTTTTTAACTCTGAGGTACTAGATATACTACCTACCACCCCAAATGAAATCATAATGGCTGGTGACTGCAATTGTGTCCAGGCAGATAGGGACTGCACAGGACGAAGGAACAGTAGTAAAAGACTTGACAAATTGATCAGAGGACTGCAACTGGTTGATGTCTGGAACGTGACGATGAATGACCGTGCATACACACATTACACACCGATGAGCGCGGCAAGACTAGACAGGATATATGCAACGGAGAACATACGAAAAGATAAACAGGGAGTCGAGACTATAGCTGCAGCCTTCACGGATCATCTGGCGGTGCTCCTTCGAGTTAAACTGTCGGTTCCGTTAATACAGAGGGGACGAGGGAGGTGGACCGTGAATACGTCATTCTGGGAAGAAAAGCACTTTAAGGACAAACTTAATGCAGAATGGGCGGAATGGAAGAAACATATCCCCCGCTTCCCAAGCATTGTACAGTGAAGGGAAAAATGTCAAACGCAAAATGAAGACGCTATGGATAAGAGAAGGAACTGAGAAAAACCAAGACCGTAATAAGATGGAAGTATTCTATTATAAGGCTATATATGATGTTCTCCAAGGAACCGCCCAGCAAGCACAGAAGATAAGAATGCTAAAGAAGCTGAAAACCAAACTGATATGTCTTAATAATAAACACCGCCAAAAGATGATGGTGGATATCGGGGACCAGGACAGGATGAAGGGAGAGAATCCCTCCCTGCATCAAATTATTAAGGCCAGAAAACGTCAAAACCGACGCATGATACAGCAGATAACAGATGAACAGGGAATGACACACACAACTACCATGGCAATTATACAAGATTTCGCCAAGCATTTTTGTAACAAATTTCAACCGATCCAAATTGACGAAGATAGTGCACGACAGCTACTGAACTGTGATCTGAAAGAGGTTACGAATGAAACGAATACGAGCCTAGAACAGCCAATAACCATGAACGAACTATGGATTGCGATAGCCAAAGGGAAGCAGCACAAAGCCGCTGGTCACGATGGGATAGGTCTAGAATTTTATAAAGGCGCGTGGGAAATAATAAAGACGGAATTATTACAGATAGTGAACAGAATGCGTAGTGAAGGCATGAAAATGGAAAGACAGCTGCAGGTACTAATAGTATGTATACCCAAGCACCCTCATCCAACCGGTTTTGATGACTACAGACCTCTAACTTTAATGAATACGGACTATAAGATCATGACGAGGGTAATTGCTACAAGGCTCAAACCACATCTGACCGAGATACTTAACCAGAATCAATTTTGTGGCGTGCAGGAAACACAGTCTTCGAAGCAGTCGCCGCGATACGTGATGAGATTGCTCATGCGGAAGTAACAAAAAAGCCAGTACGTGTGGTGTCGATCGATTTCAGTGCGGTCTTCGACAGGATCTCTCATGAACACCTGCGAAAAGTACTAGCAGCCCATGCCTTTAGCGACCCCGTCATTCACCGAATAATGTGCTTGTATGACAAGGCAAGCTCTGAGATATTAATAAATGGATTCAGGTCGCGACAAATTCCGATAAAGAGATCAGTAAGACAGGGATGTCCACTGAGTATACTTCTATAAACTCTGTGCCTAAATCCCCTGATAAAAGCGATAGATAAGAACATTAGCGGTACAAAATTTGGCAGGATGCAAAGAAGAACAGCGATAATAGCGTAAGCAGACGACGTGACTCTATTCTTAACAAGGACGGAGGACATATATAAGTTGGAACAAACTCTACGCAGATTTGAAGCTGCTACAGGTGCGAGGATAAATGTACTAAAATCTCGGGCAATGGCCCTTGGCAACTGGAATATGTCGAACTCCACACTGGACATCCCCTACCACACGGACATTAATGTATTAGGATACCATTTTACGAAAAGTGTGAACTCAGCAGCTGTGAAAACTTGGACCTCTGTAATAGATCGAATGCGAGCCGTTGCTCAAGAAACGTATCATAGAGATCTGAATCTAGACAAGAGGATTCAATTTGTGCACCATTATCTCCTAGCAAAGATCTGGTACGTGACACAGATCTTTCCATCCACACCCGATATCATCAGAAGAATCAACACTACTATCACATGGTTCATATGGCAGGGGGAAATATGTAGGGTTGCCCTCTCCACCCTACAACGGGAAAAATCGGAAGGTGGTTGGAACCTGTATGACGCAGATGCCAAGTGCCGAGCACTTTACATGTACAGACTGCAGAAAGAAAGCCAGCGTGAAGGAACAATCACGGCTGATTGGGTAAAATATTGGAACCCAAATGAAAGACCCGGGAAACTGCCATACCCTGCTGGGATTAGGGAGGGGATGGGATACCTCCGGGCTTATGCAACGGAGGCAGCTTATGTTCCTGGACAAAGAGACAGAATCGACAAAAGCGTACAAACGAAGCATATACAGAGCACTATGGGCCTTGGCAATTGCGACATCTGCACCACCAGAAATGAGAATAGAGAGGCAATGTCCAGAAGCTGACTGGGAGACAATATGGAAAACCCTGGCAGCAACATCCACATCAGAGGAAGACAAGGCAAATTGGTACAGAGTCATTCACGATATTATTGCGACAAATGACAGGATACACCGCATTCGGATTGTTCCAACAGACCTTTGTAGTGAATGCACACAAAACGACGCACTCATGCATAGACTGACTGAATACGGAGAGAATAAAAGTAACTGGGAACTGATACCAAATCAGATAGCAAGGATGAGGCGAGTGGCCCCAAAAAATATTCCAAAAGAATGGCTTCTACGCCCCCAGATGAGCCTGTGGCCCCCACAACGCCAAAGAGCAGTACTATGGATACTTGCCTGATACGTGACATATAAAACAAGCAGTCGCCGATCACAGAACCCGCAAAACTTGATGGACTTTCTGCGACGATCAAGGTGGAAATCATACCAGCAACCGAACAGACGGAAAAAGGTAGCAAATTTTCTCACAGTAATGGACATTCCACAATAACGACCTCAAACAACGGCAGGAGGAAGGTTTAATGGAGAGAATCACCAACATGCTACTTATTGGAAGGAGGATAATATCCTGATATACGTCGGCAGTTATAAAAAAAGTAGTTAATGAGCCCAATATACGATAATCTTATGAGCCCCTTGACACTCTTTTGTAAGAACATGTTCATACAGATTATACGCTATGAGCAATGTAACAAAAAAAAATTTTTCGTCCGTCAAGACCGGCCCTGGGGCCCACACAGCCTCCTGTAAAATGGGTACCGGGTCTTTCCCGGGGGTAAATTGAGGGCGGAGCGTGCTGCTGACCATTCATCCCCTTCTAGTGCCGCGGCCATGGAAGAGTAAAGCCATACCTCTACCCACCCTCTGGACCACACCGGGCCTGTAACGGGAACACTTTACCTTTACCTTTTTACTGGTTTATAGGTGCACGCTTATAACTTTCATGCTGGTGCAGCTGTAACTGTATGTCTGCATGCCCTTGTGCACACAAACACACATATATCACCATTAACACAACCATTTGCATTCACTTTAGAAATGCTAATAAGAATGTCAAAGGAAACCATAAGGTATTCAAAATGAATGCAACACATCAGCTTCTTGACTAAGCTGGTGATGTTACTTCAGAGTTTGTGAACATTGACATGATATTAATAAAAATATAGAAGCATTAGTGTTTGCTAGTAAGGAGCTTGGACCAAAAATAATGTGCTGATAGAACTATGTACATGCATGTGCCTATTTATCATTAACAAAATGTTGGCGAAATTCACATTCAGGAGATGAACACATGGCAAGTTCAGATTTTTGGGAATAGCTTTAACAAACTGAACTCTTATGTACAGATGAAAATGGGGAATATTTGCTACCATTTTTAGTATCTTTTTCTGACCTACTATTTAACAAGGCATTGTGTTAGGCTGCTGTGAACATGACAGTGAACCTTCAGGTTCCATAAAATGTGGTGAATATTGTGATTAACTGAGGAACTGTTAGCTTCTGAAGAAGGAATTTGTTACAATTAATTATTTATTTTCTTCGACGTGATTAAAGCCGTTGATACTCTTTGGATCGATGAACTCCTTTACGAGCTAGGGATCCTCAATTTCCCGTCCTATCTCGTTCAAACCATCTAATCGTACCTCCTGGGCCGGAAGTTCGATGCGTCCTTCCACACTACCACCTCATCTCGTCGTGGCATGCAGGCTGGGTTTGCATATGTTGGTCTAATTTCCCCTGATCTTTCCAGTCAGTGCTAATGACATTGCTTCATTTTCGCTCCACGTCGAGTTTGCCCTCTACGCGGAAGACATGGACACCGTACCCAAGTCCGAAAAGCCGAAGCTGCTCGTCAGCTACCTGGAGGCATGACTCTGTAAAGTAACGAAAAATACAGTTCAGACAATAATGAGTTTCACAGCGCTGCGAGGTGTACATACACGACATCCTAATAACACATTTATACAGAAGGTTCTCTCAGAGACAAGATTGGAAATGCGGGAACAGAATTCAATGCAAGTTGCTTGGCTTCTGTATGGCACTGCGGCTAGACTCCGCTCACTCTTATGGAGAGTCAGAATCTATGAATGTTGCATTAATGCAGCTTTTTTACAATCGGTTCCTTCAAAGAGGCGTTTATATGCCGTGATTCAGATGCAGGAATGGAGTCACTATAAAAGGCAGATGACCCCTCCCCCAGCAAGAGCGATACAGAAATTAATTTATCTACTAATTAGAGACAAGAACTAGAGATCTCTGGAATACAAGACGTGAGACTCAAATACAAGCAAAACTGGATCAACCACCTCGAAAGATTGGACAACACCAGACTCTCGAAATACGCCCTCACCTAAAAACCACGGGGAAGAACGGATGGTGGACGCCTCAGGAAACGATGGCAACGCGTCGATGCCGGAACAGGTCAAACAACCTAATGAATGGATGAAGATGATGAGGACTAATTAGTTGAAAGTCATTCGGAAAGGTATATAATTCCAAAGGGTCCAATCCCACTGCGGGGTTCTAGTAATGACATGGCAGATTACTGGCAAAGAAGGGTACAACAAACAGCCAAACATGTACGTGTACACTACCATTTCGTTCTGCCAAACTGAGAAAAAAAATTAAATATCCAATTTGACTGTTTGAGATAATGTGTCACTGAAAGCCAGCACAAACGCAGGCACAAAATGCTTGAGAGTGTCTGATTCCACAAGAGCAGATGCAGTAGCAGCCTTTCAACTGACCATCGGCCATGACTCTACGGCTGCTGTCAAATTCCCCGTCCCTAGTGTGTGTCTTGTGCTCACAAGGTAACTCCATAATGACCCATGATCATTTTCCGGATTGTACAGTTTTGAGATCTTGCCATACCCCATCATTTTATATTTAACCTGGAATGTTAGAAGGCAAATGAATTCCTCCAAGCGCCTGAGCATTAATTACTACCACTTTCATCAGACGCATAACACTGGCAGTTGATTAAGAAGAAATGATCAGTTTCTTAAAATTAATGGCAAAAGAAGCAGTGTAGTACCATTCAGCATTGATACAACTTCTTGCGTTGTGCTGTATTTACATCTGCAATGACAAGCTAAGAATTTTACTTCACATTTTAGAATTACGACACAGCTCAGATGGTTTAGCAATTGATAGCTTTGCTGATAATTCTTGTGCCCGTTCTTAATTTCAAGACAGTATCTCGCAGCGCTTAGTTTATTATAGGTGATCATAAGCCCAATGGTGACGCATACAGCAAAAAAAAAAAAAACCTTGTTATAAAACAAATGATTATGCGAAACACTGTGGGGAGTAATTTTGGATCCCTTGCAAGAAAAGTACAAACCTAAATTACCTTCATATATGTGTGTATGTTTTAACGTTTTGAGTACTTGTCATCTTCGTACGCCATTTCTACCCATGCACAAAATGCCTACAGATTTCGTAGAAGAATTTTGCTGTACTAAGAAAAAATAAAATTTTAGTTGAAAATTACAAAATATTAAATTGTTTATGTGCATTAAGTCAGTATTTTACTTTTTTGTTTAGAAGGCAATTGAGATAATTGTGCTTTTAATTAGTGTCAAAACATTCATAAATCTTTACACTGTCAAAATCATTTATATATAATGTAATATTTAAAGGCTTTCTTTTTGTTTTCCTTATATTTCTTTATGTTTTCTCACTTGCTGAATACTTGGACTTAATATCGTCATCTGAAGGGCAGGAAATGCTGCAGTCTGCAGTTCAATGGATAAATAACAAAGTTGCAACTAACTAACTAACTAACTAACTTTCTTTCTAACTTCTACAGACCAACGTCGGTATATCTATTAGCGCTCACTTTCACACCACCAGATATATGAGTATTGTGTTTAAGCGAGGTGTCTGTTTTACCCAGTATTTTGACGCTTGTATCCGTCTGTGTGTAAGAAAGAACATTATACTAAAACAGCAGGAAGTCGAAACGTGATTCCCCCTCCTCTGTCCAGTCGGTAGACCAGTCACTCAGCGACTACGCTATAAATTGTCCGATTTTCGTGTCAATTCTATGAGTGTATTTAGGATTGCTTTCATGTGTCCATAAACGAGGGCATTTATCCACTCATATACATTCTTTTTATGTACAAGTAATGGATGAACAGCTTTTTTTTTTCTCCAAATACTTTAACTCCACTAAACTCTTTTAGTTACTACGTTTTTTTTTCCATTTCTTTACTGTTTTGCTGATGCACGTGGCCTTTAATTTCAATATTCTTTAATCCCGTTTTCATTACGCACTCGTTGATTGAATTTTTCATTACGCTCCACGCGTTTATGTGAGATAGATTAGGTGAAGTTAGTATACAAGGTTAACCTTTACAATACACCTTGACAAACGTTTTGGAAAGTGTGAGCGCAGGTGGATAATGCTATAAAATATATGTGCCTGACAAGAAGCTGCAACTGAAAAAAATTCCACATCGACCGGGAATATCAGCACACCTTAAAATGCCAAGAATTTAAAAATGCACAAATTTGTACAACAAATAACTCAGTCTGTATAGGAACTATACTCTGGGCTGAATACCAGGCGAATACCCAATAGAGGCAGAAATTTTTGCTTTCTCTCCACATCCAGACCACCTCTGTGGTCGAACCCAGTCTCATAACCAAAGTGTAAAAGGAGTAAATCAAGAAGGCTGTGAAGCTAGCCCATCACCTAAATGTAGTGCTGAATATTAAAGAAATACTGAGGACATAACTCCACTCACCCATACGTTTTCATATAAGAGTGTTGAAAAAACAGTGGGATTTTTTTTTCCATACAATTCACGATCATCGTGTAGCAATTACGTACTTCGATCCTACACACCGATCATCATCATCCTCATCATACTCCTCTTCATCGTCGTCATCATCATCATCAATATTATCACCATCATCAGACTTTTACAGGTACATAACCTTTTGATTATTAACATTCAGATGTAAAATAAAATCGTGTTTAGATTGAACATGAAATGTATTGAGTGATAAAAAAAGCACAACGGGATGGCAAAAATCAAAGGAAAATCTTAAGAACGACGGTTGGTAATAACCGAAGGAATATTTTGTTCACAATGGGATGGCAATAAACAGGAAAAAATTAATAACAACGGAATGGCAACAACCAAAATAAATGTTACACAACAACGGGATGGCAATAACCAAGAAAAATTTTAAGAACAACCAGATTGCAATAAGCAAAGAAGAATATTAAGCGCAACGACATGGCAATAACCAACAGAAAATTTTGAACACAACGGGATTGTAATAATCAGAAGAATATTTTAAGCACTACGGGATGGCACAAACGAAAAATTTTTTAAGCACAACGAGACAGAAATAAACAAAAGAAAAGTTTAAGCACAACGGCAAGGCATTAATCGAAGGAAAATTTTAAGCACAAGAGGATGGCAATAACCAAAAGAAATTTTTAAGCAATAAGGTGCCGAAATAATCATAAAAATTCAAGAACAGCAGGATGGCAATAACAAAAGGGGAATTTTAAGCACGAAGGAATGGAAATAAAGAAAAAAAAATTAAGCACAACGAATTGACAATAACTATAAGAAATTTTTAAGCAAAACGGGACGGAAATAACCAAAAGGAGAGTTGAAGCAAATCGAAATGGCATTAAGCAAAACAATAATTTAAGCACAAATGGATCACAATAAAGAAAAAAATTTAAGCCCAACGGGACGGAAATAAACCAAAGGAAAGAATAAGCACAACTGGATGGCAGTAATCAAAGGAAAATTGTAAACACCACAGGATGGCAATAACCGAAGGAAAATCTAAGCACAACGAAATATCACTGACTGAAGAACCTTATTACCTTAATTTCTCGATGAAATGTCAAATGGAAAATGTTGCAGATGAACAGTTGCACCTACAGAAATACCTTAGATACGTCTTGCCAACGTATGGATAGAACAGGTTAGAGTACACACGTGCTTCGTGCAACGTGCATCGAACATCAGGCTGTTATAGAATACCTTGAGTAAGTAAGTTGTATCAGTTTGTGTCCAGTTATCAGGAATCTAACACCACGAACACAGGGATATTTCAGTATTCCGCCCGTTATCAGTTGTTATGCAATAATTTTGAATCTACTACCCAAGGTAACAAACAACACTTCCATGTGACGTCACCCACAGCTAGTTCAGTGTGGCAGATTACAGTCTAATTTTTGGCAACAGGGAAATATATTAGAAATATTTAATATGTATCCAATCTATGTAAAAATTATGCTGATGTAGTGGCTGTAGAATATGCCTTTATTACAGTGATTGCAGACATCATATCTGGTTATGTTCTTTTGATAAGAGGAGACCTGAAGATGCTTACTATTCTTATAAGTGATAAAATAATGTAATTTAAAGGTTGTGTAGTAAATTTCTGGAAATCGAATAACTATGAATATGCTTAGACTTATACACCACATAGCGCAGTCTGTATAGGGAACAGACTCAGGGCTGAATGGAAGTAGAAATGAATTTTGCCTCCCAGTGATGGCCTTCTCCACAACATCAAGTCCATTTGTGTGGTCAACTCCGCTGTCCTACAAAATATGTACTAGGAGGAAACGATCAGTGTGTGCAGCTGACAATTACCTGAATCTAGTGCTGAAGACTAAAGAAAGAATAAAGAAACACCTTCATTCATCCATAAACTTTCATGACATATTGTATAGTAAAGGGTGGGGATAAATTTAGCTTACTAAACTTCAATACATGTGCAATGGAGGAAGTTGTATGATGAACAGCTGCACTTACAGAACTCCCTGTGGTTGGTGTTGGTTATATGTGGGAGGAAAACTGAGAAATGTGAAAAGACTATGAGGAATAATGAAGATAAATTAAATTGCTTCAAGATATGAAGAATATTCTGTAACAATGTGAAGACAAATTTTTTGTTCAAAAAATTTTTTCCCTAAAATACTTCAGTTTGTGAGATAATGTGGAAGTTATAGTAAGACCACTGGGGCTACTAACACGATGCATGCTCATTGAATGCGACATAACTTATAGTACGGAAACAAACGCACTCAGGATATGTAATACTTATTATCATGACAACAATGTTTAAGCTTAGGTTTTTCAATGTTGCGTTCACACGCATAGTGCCTGTTTTGTTTCAATTGGCATTTCTTATATCACTGTAACATAACTAAAGTATCCTTGTGGGGTATTGGTTTAAAAATGTGAAATTTATCACTAACATTTAAAAAAAATCCGAAACGTAGGAAGAAGAGAAGATGTTTTGTTCTGTTTTCCAAGGTATATTGGATTCCCAGACGGGAAATGTTGCATTGCGTTTGGCTACTGAAATGCACCATAATACAACATTTGATATAGGACATTAACTGTACGAGGAGAGAAGAAATTTATGAGATAACAAGAGACTGGATCGTTTCCCGCGTCTAAAATTAAGGGCAGGAATATTCATATATAAACATGTTAAATATATTTGAAAACTGTAAGAGTTCAAGGAGGCCTCAGAAACTTGATTCTGCAAATTTACAGGATAGGAAGGCGAAGTTGTGCTTTTTGACGTTTCTGTAACTTTACCCAAAGAAGTGTTAAAGACACGGAATCTAAAATTCAAAACATAAAATTATGGACTTCAAATTCAATTCCGTAATGAAAAGCAGGTTCAATCAATTTTCTGCAGTTGTTTGAAAAACAATTGACTGAATTGTGTTACATTCCGCTTCTCGATGGAAAACTAGCGCTAAAATGTATAGCCTACACAATGTGATTCAGGAAGAGAGGTGCATGTTTTGCGGGCTGATAGTACGGGAGATTATGAGAAAACGAGTTCATTTGAACACGTGTCGCATTCTGATTTGTTACGGAGGTACAAATGTTTGAATACAAAGACCTAAATCCGTTACGTTTTTTATTTGTGGGTTTGGATGAATTGTGAAGTTTGCGACAGAAAGGTGGATACACGAGACGAACTGCTGGTTCGCATTCTGGATGCTGCTGCCAACATAAAGAAACGTGAAGGCCGACTCCAGCAACACTCGATCTTCGCACAGAAGTTGCAGAGTGCATTGTGGATAACGGTGGGATTTGGATTATTTATTTTGAAATGTAACAAATTTATGATTTCTGTGTAACAAATTTGTTGCTGAAATATAAATTTACAGTTAAAATTAAAATTAAATTTTTAGTGTGTAATATTTATTTATTTATTACTACTCACATTGTTTTTTATTTGTGGATTCAAACAGCTCTGTCTCTGTAACCATTCAGGAATACACACACGTTCAAATGACAGATATCATCATCATCATCATCATCATCATCATATGTCTTGGATATTTTAGATCTCGAGACCTTCTTCCGTTCCCATTACCAATCGAAAAGTATTATGACGATTAATCCTTGGCCTCCTATCTCGCAGGTCGATATTTGAAAATTAAGCGTGGCAGTCTGTCTCTCTGTATCCGTTCGCCGAATATGTTCTATCCATTTATTTCTGTAATTTTGAATTTTCTCTATAACTGGGATAATTTAAAGTTCTTATAAAATATCTTAATTGGTTCTGTAATATTGCCATGTGTATTTTGCCATTCTCCTCACACATTTCATTTCCACTGAAGTTATCCTGGAATTATCATTCTAATTGACCAAGTTTCGCATCGTATATTGAACCGCAGTTATGGAATGACGATTTCAAAACAGTTTTCTTCTTGCACAAATTACCTGACACTGCAGTGGTTGGTCGGCACTGCCGGACCTCTCACCCCTGTCATTTTCGCCGCTCTTAAAACGAATGACCAGCATCTAACTCAGCTAATATCTGTGATATCCTAACCATACGAGCTCCTTAGCTATCTCAGAATGTAAGAAATTCAGTCACCATATTTTGCCTTGTGGCAAGACTATAATATTCGCCACTTTGCACTGCTACTGTGTTGAACGCACGGGACTGACTGGAGCACAAATGTTCCTGGTTGAGATGGAAAGTGTCGCTACTCGGTGGGTAAGTTAAAAGTCTATCTGACACCATATTTAAAAGAATGGCACATTACTTTGGGACAGACAATAGTACTTAATAATCTCTCCCTCCTTTTTTCTCGCTCTCACACACACAAACACACACTTAGATTACTAAAAATGAGGTATAGTGCGGTACTGGAAGGAATCAGCTCTGCTATTTTCACTGAATGCATTTGTTTTATGTGTGAAGTTACGTATTAGTACTACAGAGTAACACAGTCTTTCGTTAGTGCTAGTGTTTTAATTTGTGCCCATTGAAAGGAACTAACACCTGGAAGATTAAAATTCCTCAGATATTAAGGCATGAAATTTATTAATAATTGCCGACATAATGCATAAGATTGCTGGTTCCATTTTTAGGTGGCTCAAGAAGCATAACTGTTTGGAAGAATTAATTGGATTACATAGGGAAAAAGCGTGTGCTTGGTGTATGAAGGTAGCAGCAGGAGTGAAGAGTTGCGGTTGGAACAGTAAATAGATTATGCCAGAAAGAATGTTGAAATAAAGTTGTGGGAGCCTGGAATAAAACGAAAGCCCACTAACGAACGTACTTAGGAAGGCTGCCAAACAGAAGAAATTAGAACAAGCAGATTCACCTGAAAAGAAGGAGAAAGTAGAACCAACTCAAACATTTGAGTAAGTGAACAAGCTGAGGAAGAATAACGAACTCAAGAAAGTAAGGAAAAAGTGAACTTTGGTCACTTGGCTAGAAAAATGTTCAAAATACAGGATTTGTGCATAGTCATGTGGAGCTCTCCTAGGGCTAAACATACAGATTTCGTTGTTCCAACAGTTCGCTCACTCCTACGAAACCTATTCATTTACTTGTCGTTTATCTACACTTTCTTCATTCTCTCTTTTCCACGGAATCATTTACGCTGTCCTCTCCTCTAGAATGTTCCCCTTGTCGCCACACTCTCCACAAGACGACTCACCTCTTTGGAAATTGCACCCATAGCCCAACGCTATTTGTCCCTGTTCAACACAGCAACTACTTCGGTTTATT
>Ga0123357_10005066_pt1 | contig 15687 bp, 11 predicted proteins | sample TergutEmb28metaG_FD_89873 | JGI IMG/M metagenome (GOLD analysis project Ga0123357, IMG submission 89873) | Embiratermes neotenicus P4 segment gut microbial communities from Petit-Saut dam, French Guiana - Emb289 P4 | ecosystem: Host-associated > Arthropoda: Insects > Digestive system > Gut ... | reverse complement strand
TTAGTGCTCTGATGTCTGTTATTACACTCCTCAATCTATCACTATTTAAAATATGATCTATTTGGTTCGCTGTCCTGCCGTCTGCTGAATACCATGTCTCTTTGTGAATATCTTTATGTGGAAGCGTTGTACTTCTTACATTTAAACCATTCGATATCGCAAAATGAATCATTTTTTATTCCATTGTTGTTAGTTTCATTATTTTCATTGCCAATGGCGGGTTTGTATATGCTTTCTTTACCAACATTTGCATCAAAATCTCCAAGTATTATTTTAATGTCTGACCTAGCTATTTCATTTATATTTTGCTCTAATAAATTGTAAAATTCTTCTTTTATCTCTTCCATTTTTTCATTTGTTGGTGCATGGACATTCATCAGAGTACATGAAAACCATTTAGCTTTTAATCTCAAACAGCATATTCTTTCATTCATAATTTTGAAATCTTTAACATATTTTAAAAATTCTCCACTTACATAAAAACTGCAACCAACTTCGTGTTTTTTACTTTCTAATCCACTACTGAATAAAGCAAAGTTATCAAATTTTTTAATACCACTTTCCGAGTTTCCTGGAGCGCTACTATGTCGAAGTCTAAATTTGACAATTCATTATGGAGCACTTTTAGTGCTCCTGACCAAAATAGGCTTCTTACATTCCACGTTCCAATTTTCATATTCCTTTTCCAAATCCATTCATCATCAGTTATCCCTTCCTTCCGAGGCTCCTTCAAGAAATTCGTAACTGTATATTTTTACTTAGCTGGGGTGGTTAGCCCATCATAAAACCCTCAACTGGAAGGGCCAGGATTTTTGATCAGGGTTTACTCCCTTATACGACTTGCTCTCTCCACAGCTTCCAGAGCATCGTCTACCCTTAGTTTGATTTTGGAGTGTTCTTCTCCTAGGAGGGTTGCAACCAAGCTCAAGGGTCCCTCCTACCCTATCTTATAGACCCTTATGATCGGGTCCATCAGACCCCCTTGCTCTTTCTGCTCGGTGACCCATGCTGCTGAAGGAGTTGGTTACCTCAACCTTAGCATGGGTTACTGACCTTAACAGGACTCACTGCTAGTAGGCAAGAGTGGGGTAGGAGTGGAGAGGTTTGTAGATTTTCATCTTCCTGTTGCAAATCGTATTAGGTTTCATGTACCTTCACATCACACTCCCATATGGGTCCCCATTTGTTATTGTAGTAAGAAAAACTGAAAAAGAGGAGACCACTTGGGAGAGGGGAAGATTTGAGGCTAGTATAAAGGTGTATATTCAGAAGAGCTAGAATGTGAGGATGTGAACATGATATTGAACCTTCATGTTCATAAAAGATATTTTTTTTCACTAGTTGAATGAACATTAGTTTCTGAAGAAGGGCTCTACCCCATGGAGTAGGTTAGCTGATTGGTTGCTTCCTTGCTTGCATGCTTAGAGTAATAAGGTATTAATATGTGAACTGGACTTAACAGCAAAAGATAAGTTCCAAAAGTAGGTGTTTTTAAACACATCAGTGAGTTGTCGGGTGTCATTCAAACAGATGATCCAGTTCAGTAACTGTCAGCTGCTCAACACAGTTTAATCAGTTCATGAATAACTTGTTACAAGAAGCTTGTAGAATGTTAGTTATTATGCTTTGATTACAGATGTAGATTTAGTTTTGTTATGTTGGCAGATTGTGAGCTACATAGTGCTTCGCAACATATCTGGAGTTCTAAGGACTCGCTACTCCAGTTTCTTCGCCTGGTTTGGTCGAATCTCGCTTGAACTGTTTATCAGTCAGTACCACATATGGCTAGCAGCAGATACACATGGTGTTCTGGTGTTGGTACCAGGATACCCTGTTCTGAATGTGATGATCACATCATTCATCTTTGTGTGTGCGGCACATGAAGTGCATCGTCTGACGTTTGTTCTTATGCCTTATGCTGTTCCTTCTGACTGGAGGCTTGTGCTACGCAATGCTCTGCTATTTCTGGGGGTACTAATCCCTATTGGGATTCATGACGGTATGTTCTGAGTCTTGTTGAGGGGAAATGCCTCAAGAGACATTGTTTCATGAAAATAATATAAAAACTGATTCAATCTTAGAACATGTGCAAAGCACGATGAAACTTTTCATAGCCTTTCAATTGCTAGGCTGTTTCATAACATCCAATTAGATCCCCATTTAATGTTTCTCCATGGACGATGGATTTGAACATTAAACCAAAGAAAACGTTAAATAGAAATAACATTGATATGGAGCTATGACCATAAAATTGAATGCTAAGTGAGGGAACACTTTAAATGAAGAAATGTTACATGGGGATTTACCTGACCTAGAAAGACCTCTGTGAACAAGATAAGGAAAGAGCACCGAAAATAATTTACTATTTTTGTGTCATCCCTTAACATAGATGTACATGAATGTGTACGGTAGAAACATAGCCTGTCAGCATTAGCAAGTTTAGATCCTGGCATGTCTGGCATAACCTGTCTTTATCAGTTCGTTTGGTTGTCTTGCATTTAAAGGATTACCACATTATATGAATTACAACTTTTAACCCTTACCCTGCTAACATGGAGAATATGGTGAGCTCCTAACAATGCCAGCAGATGGCAGATGGGATTTAATTCGGTGTTTAAAGGGTTAAATAAAACTGACTACGATTTCCAACTGCCTTACAATGAAATCTTCTTGAGTGATTAGCCCTGTGAAGATTGTGTTTGTGTACAGCATTTTTGATAATCTATATTCTTAGGGGTGGATATGATGAGCATCATGCCCATACACTGTATGTACTCCCAGTGTGGACTCTTTGGAGCCCTTCCCAAGTGGAATCTACTGGGGAAGCAGTGGGTGGAGCCAAGTAATCAGTCATTACATCTTACGTTCCTTAACCTGAACACTAGTGGATACTAGTTGGCAAGGTTCTGTTGTACAGACAAGTTGATGGTGGCTGAGCACTGGATAAGCGTGGAAGACATAAGGCATTGGCTAGAGTGACTGGCTCCTTGAACTGTGTAGTGCAGGAGACAGTAGAGTCTAGCTGCATCCTAATAACCCCAGCAGCGTTACAGGAACCACTTTGAAGATGCTCACAGTACCAAGCCACCAAAATATTGCAGTGGGTATAGCCAGTGGAAAACATCAGAATGAAGGACCAAGTGACAGAATCCCCTAGTGTCCACATTTAGCAACATGGACTGTGATAACTGACTGCATGGTTCCACCCACTGTTACCCTAGGAGTCTGCACTTGGGCAGGACACTGAGCTCCAATGCATACTTTGGGTACAAATGTAACATGCCAACCACATCACTCATTACATCAACCCCATATGACATAGACAAACAGTCTGTGAAATGTTAGGTGCTAACTCCACCTATATGGCTGAAGGTTTGAGAAGACTTAATTACATATAATTGCTGTGAAAGCTTCAGATCTTATGAGAGATTCTAGTTAGAGCTCTCCAATCAGAGTCTTCTGTTATGTGGAACAATAACCTACTTTTATCTCCGTTAATAATAGAGTATATCATAATTTATTAAATTGCTGTATCACCATTTACAGTGGTTTTTGCCTATCTTGACATGTCATGTTTTATGTACAGTTTAACTAAAATGACTCCTGGTCACCTTGCTGATGTTTTTACTTCAAAGTTGCATTTGTCAACATCTACCAATATGCAATTTCAAAAATCTGTGTGTTCTGAATGAACCTCTACTTTTCACTGCGTTATTTAGAACACTAGTGATGAAGTAATCACTGGTATGGTTAAATATGTAGGTCAACTCCACAGCTATCAAAAATACATCATATGAAGCAGCCTAGCTTGTCTGCACGGTATGAATGGCATCCTGATTCTTTGCTTCTGCGTTTAGTGAATATTTTTTCTGGTTCAGACTAAAGCCTCATACAAACATTATACTGTATAATTTTCCCATAGGTAGTGAATTTCAATTTAGTGTCAGAAATTTTTTACCTTCCAGAGCTTTTACTTTGATTTATTGTGACTGTGTCTGATACAGCAGATGATATTCACTTTTTCTGTCTACCACAAATTATTACTGCACTGCCATTATCCCTGGCGAGTGGTGTCACATGTTGAACCCACACTGAAACGACACTTGCAGCAACATAGTTTCTTCAGTTCTTGACAGATTTTTTCAGTTTTTATTTCATGTCATTATTTTAGAAATTAAGTTTATACTGTTATGTGTATTTATTTGTAAATTAATATTTTCTTCTTTATTTCAGTGTTAATTTTATGTGCCAAGATTTGGTGTTTATTGTATAATTGTCTGTTTTTAAGGCAAGTTCTTTAACTACTTTTGTGAAAATAATTACTTTATTATAAATATATATAGGCTGTCTTACAAGAAGATAAACAGTTTCTTGATGTATTTTTTGTATAACCCCCCATTCAATGAAAACCTTGGTTTAGCATAAGAAATGCCATTTCCCCAAAGATTCATTAAGTACGGATTTCACTGTTACATTTCCACAAGTAACAATAAAGTTATCCCAGAGTACGTGTAAATGTGGCTACCAAGAAGTGGTTATTTGGAGTAAGTCATAATTCACATATAATACAAGTAAATATTTTATTTCAATCAAATTAATTCTTTGTACTAAATAATTTAAAGATATTTATGATTTCCTGTTTCTCTTCCTCTCAGAATGTCCCTCTTTAAATTCAGTGCTTGTATTATCTACCATTTGACAGCTGGTCTGTTCATTTTCCAGTATATCTAATGTGAACTTGAATGGAATTTAACCATGCAAGAATGGTGGGGCTCATGGGAAGCAAGCATATTCAATCACAGACAAAAATAACTTCGCCTACGTATTTTATTTTGAGGAATTAAATTTTGAAAATGTGTATCACATTTTATGTGACTGCGTCTGGCATGTAGCGTGCAGTATGTTTAGGTAGTTTTTGATTTGTAGGCGACTGTGTTGGGATTAAAACCAAAATGTGTGTAACAGATGAGACATTCTGTTTGGTTCGTGGTTGAATTTAAACAGGGCTAACCAACCATTTTAGCTGGTACGCCAATAAGTGGATGCACATTTTTTGGTAGGCCATTGTCATTAATGTGCGTTTAAAGAAATAAGCAAATAAATGGAAAATGTATAATACATTAAAATGAATTCTGTTTTATTAAAATGGGGCCTAATAGATACACATCAGACTGCACTCCTATGTCAAAATAAAGGTAAATGAAATTAAAAGAATAAAGTACATCCATGCAGTTTTTGCACTTGCTTCTCAAGATTTGGGTTATTTTTGAAGTGGATGTGACTTACCATAGAAGGCCCTCTTAGTACATTTTATTCCAAATCACCAGCTAAAGCCATGTCTGCTGTGCTGTGTCATTCCCTGCATAGGGTAATGTGCTTTGTAAAAAGGGCACATGACATTGTCACTTTTTTGTTTCCATTGATGAACTTCTTTTGTAGTGGTTAACCTGCACTGCAAAGTCTATCTCCCATCCCATATATACTGATATAACTATAAACATCTGTATGCATGTGGAATGTGGAAAGATTATATATATATGTGGAAAAATTATATATATATCTTCCCACCTTCCCCTCCCCTATGTTTTGTTGTTATACCCACAAATGTAATGTTTATGTCCTTGATGTGTATATTTATGTGCACCATAAAATTTTAAGTTTTAAAAGTATATCTAGAAGGAAGTGGCATTTATACCTTAAGACTGTACAGTAGTTTTCATTGTGTTACTCATGTGCACCTTTGTTACACACTGTTCTATATGCAATACGTTTGTTACGCCTTGTATGCATTTGATGAATGGGTAATGAATGAGTAATCCTGTTGCTACAGACCATGAAATATTACAGGCAACTACCACAATGTGTATAGTACATGTACCTCACAATGAAGAATGTCAGATTTGTTGCAAGTTTAATTAGATGCACCTATTTATGAACACTTTAAAGACAGAAATTAACCTGAACTGTACAAGTGTCAATTGGAAAGTAAGAATGCATAATGAGTATTTGTTTGCTCATTAACTTTTTGTTCAAAATAACATTTCTCACAATAAAAGAGAACAGTGACCTACTTTTCCATACAGTCACCCTAAAGTTTCAGGCATTTGTCACAACTTATCACCCTTCAGCACAGAATTATGGGCTTTGCAAATGGAACCTGTATGAGTTTTCTGTCTTTCCACATCATTTTGGCATCTGTGATCCCCACATGCTTCTTCAGAGGGCCAAAAAAGATGAAAAGTAACTTCCTCCCAAGATACCACACAGTGCAACAGGTGGAGCATTGTTGCAGCAGTCTAGATGGGAGTGTCTCGAACATCCATCATACAGCCCTGACTTTGCACCAGCTGACCTTCATTGCAATGATAAACACAAATGTTTCAAGTATCAACAAGTTTTATTCTTTACTGTAGTTACCTGCTGGTACAAAACACTGCTACTGAATATGCACAGCATGCATTTAATTATGAATGTCAAGCTTGATGGTACCACAACTTAATGCTGAGGTGTTCGTAGATTTGTTGGACAACTTATGAATTAAGAGCATCTTCATTCTATGTTTTCTTCAGCTCCATCATCTTGAAGGGGTATCTCATGTGCCACATATGAAGTATAAACATCATATCCAAGTGATATTGTGTTGTCATACAGCACACGGAATCTTGTAGGTAAAAGATAAAAATTAATTACCTGTGCTGGTGGCCACACCACCCACTCTGCAACATACAAACGCCAACCTTTCTGTTTCAATTCTTTCAAAAATGTCTCTACGTTTGACCTGTCAAGGCATGCCAGTGTAGCAAAGATTATCGTGATACAACAAGGTGAAGTTACGAGTTGGTCCACCAGTACTTTCTTCAGCACAGTCTTTAGAGTTCTACCAGGAAAGAAACTATCAAGCCACTTGTATGTGTGATGACAAAATATTCCTACAGTCATGCCAGTAAGTGACATGTGTAAAGTTCTTGTATGATTCCACTTCTCGTGGTCTCCTTGTAATAACTCATAATGTTGTTGAAGAATGTCTCCAACTCCAGACAAAGTAAGAGAAATCCCAACATTTGTTAGGAAAAGGTGTCTGCTGAACAAGATGTGGTTTACTGCACGGCACTTCGGAATTACTGCAGATTTAAACACACGTGCTGCTGTAAGTCCAACATATTGCATTCTCAAGGACTCCCTTGTGTACTGCCTAGAAAGGGAAAATACATATATATATATACACACACATTCTATGGATCCATAGGTTTGTCATAAAGACAGGATGTGGAACAAATCATAAATATACAAATACAATTTTTACAGTGTAGAATACTACAAAACAGTATTATCAATCATCTTTCCGCATAAGAAACTCATCTACAGTGTAAAAGGAGAATGTACTTTCTTAAAGCTGCTTAAAATTTTACCTCGTCATTCTTGGGGATTTTTGAACTAGTGGTAAACTGTTGAAATTTGTGATGAATGCATAAAATGTACTTCTGTGAAAACATGATAGGTCTATTAAGATGGTTCTTATTCCTTGCATTCATATTATGCATAGAAGAATCTGTTTCAAAATTTCCCTGATTACTGATAAGGAAGGTCATTAATGAAAGTATGTCTTGGCAGGGAACAGGTAGAATCTCTAACTGTTTAAACAGACTACTACATGAAGTTCTAGGTTTTGCACCAGCCACAATTCTGCGGATTTTCTTTTGTAAAGTGAAAATCTTCCCACTGGTGGAACAGTTACCCCCAAAAATTGATTCCATATTTTATAACAGGATGAAATTAGGGCATTAATTAACAATATTTTGTCCGAGATTATGAAACAGACGGGTTAAAATGCTATTATATGTCGTCGTATGACTGAAGCAATCAATGATTTTATTTTCGGTAAAGTATTGAAACCCATGCAATACAACCAACAAATATTACTAATTACAAACCGGTTTCGATGCACGGATATGGAATATATTAATTACCGGTAGTGTGTTCAAGCATTTACTTCTAAGACTTAACAAGAGTTCGAGGGTTTTTTTTTCTCCCCTGCTACATGCATTTTTATCTCCAACTGATCTGTGATTAGTTGTACCAAGATATAACCTACCTGTTTTTCTTTTTGGTTACTACAAGATTCGTGGTTATGACTTCCGACCTTCCCTTCAAGAACAGGTTAGGTACGAACGTGGACGATACCGTATATCCCTCACCGAAGATTACGGTACAGAGGCACGTGAGGCACGTCAGTGTATTCTGGATTACGAAATGGTTATGTCAACAACTTGCAAACATGTTACGTGTTAACTGCGAGATATTCACACACCGTACACATTTCTAATCTACATTGCAGCTTTTCTCCGTGACCTCGGAGTGGAAAGGATCACAGTCTAAGATTGCGTCAAGGCGAATCAGATGATCGGGAAGTAAACGAACCTCCGCTAAACCTTGTTCTAGAAATACAAAATTTATATGAGTAGTTATTTTAGAAAAATTATGTATTTATAACTTAATTTTTAAACTCATCAATGTCTAAAACATGTTGAATGCTGATGGTATGGTCCTCATTTGTATGGTTTGTTGGCTACGATCGATTGAAATATTGGCGCTAATTACAAAGGGATATCGCACAAATGGTAGCATTTATGTCGTAAACTACGTGCTGGTATGTCTGTGTATAAATGTCAGTTTGATCAGTAATTACTAATAGCAATAATGATATGTGTCGTGAAGGAGTTTAGACAGCTAGAAACAAAAGGCGAAAGGCTTCAAAATCCCTTCGACGAATGGCGAGGTACAGTGTGATATAATTTCGGACGAGAATTATGGAAGAATGTATTCCGCAGTTGGTGGATGTGGATTTAAGTTATAGTGGAATCACATGTTCCTCGTCTTATACGTTTCAGTTTAATCTTCCGTACGTGAACGTCTTCTATCAAATGACGTTGGACATACAAATGGCACTTTTTCTGCCTGATGGTAGTCTCGTATTATTTACATGTATGCGAATTCCTTAACAGTTCACGCCGTCTGGTCGTCTAATTACTGTTCCATTTACTTTTCTCGGTCTTATACTGAAGGCCTCTTGTTTTGTTGTGTTTTGCATCAGAACTCCTTTCTAGAGGAGCCCAGTTTGTAAAATATTTTGTCCATCTTCATTCAGGCAATCCGCCCCATATTCACTTTTTGTCAGGTTGTTTGAACTTTACGTCCCTGTAATAATGTAAGCTACGTGTATTGTCTTTGATGGAGGTACTGTGGTGGAGCAGGGTTTAAACAATTTCACCATCACTTCTAACTTTATGGGTTTCACTGCCAACAGCAGAAAACGTCATGTTATTTTTCTAGGTTTATAATGTTCTAAATCTCTAGTCACTATACATAAACAAGAGAAATTTTGGTAGCTGAACTTTAAAATAAAATGGAAACCAAAAAAAACAAAATTTATGTAGGACAACTGGAAAACTGTAATCATAATAAATGGATCAACATTTTACTTGGGGAAGGAAAGCTTGAATACCACCCATCTCTGCGAAATTTTCCTACAATATTTACGGCTATCAATTTTAAAGTATAATTTGGTAAAGAAAAAAAAAAATGAAAACACAGCAAATTTATTCTCTCTAAATTTGGTCCTAAATAAAGCTAACGGTGCTTACCTAGAATTATCAGGAACAGCAGCACTGCCCACATCTTGCCAAACTCACATAACTTCTGTCGGAGGTTCAGAAAAGAATGTGCAACTGCTGCTTTACCACAACCCCCACACACATTCATATCCCAAGTCAGCAGTTTCTTTTGTCACCTAGCAAGTTTTCAGCAGTTTAAAGTTTGTTGTTGCTAGATGAAGGATAGGTGATCCAGCCTTCCTGTTTTTGTGACTGAGGAAACTAACTGTAACAGCATATGTAAAATAAAATAGGGAGAAAAAAAAAAAATCTGGGGCACTACAGTATAATTAGATTTTGTACTGCCCGACACCATATGACACTCAGCTACAAACATGCACGTTTCAACACTTGGAATTGCATCATTTTCAGCACTAACATAAGTGTATCACTTCTGAAAAAGTGATAAATGGACTAAATAAAACACAGTAATTACTAGCTAAATTTGATCAAACATCCCCTTTGAAACAGTCCTCTCCTGTATTAGTACAGTGATTCCAGTGATGTTTCTGTTTTTCCCTGCATCCAAAAGCTCGGTTAGGTGCACTAGCAGTTTCTATTGTAGTTTTATTGTATTTCCTCTACTGATTCAGATTAAAGTTCTTGTACACTGACTTCCAGTATCAGAAATATGAAAAATTCTGCCAGAGAGCTGTTAGGACTAGGATTTTTTTCTTTTTGTGAAAAACTTCTGGAGGGAGAACACCATGTTCATGGAAGCTGCATTCTTGTTAATGGTCTGATCATTACTTGCTGTATGTTTTTTACAGATGCCATAATGGTTAGGTGGATTTCTTTATTAATTAGTTCTGCTTCGTCATTTAAAAAATTCCTTCATGTCAAATAACTGTATATGCTTGACAAAAAAGTATGTTATGACAATGGGAAAAAGTAGCAGAATCCAGACAGGCTACTAAACCACACTTCATCATCACACAGCTGTCACATGTTTTTAAAGGAAGGTTAGTGACCTATGCAATCCAAGAACTTTTCATACAGTCTTGGTAGGTGTACTAATAGTGATAAGAAGGTGTGGTTGTTGTTCACTGCTTTTTACTTTTATTCAAGAACCATGCAGTTCAACTACAGTTCTGATTTTATATTGACCTGTTACTACTAAATTGTGTGAATGGGGAGTTTCACGACTTGCATGATTTTAGAGGAGAAATGTACTATTGTTTTATAGCTGCTGATAATATTTTCATATATTTCACATGGAATTTGCTCAGTTTGTATGCTGTTTGTGGCACTTTTATCAGTAATATGTAAACTGTACATGTGCCAAGCTTGTGGTTTAGGAGACTTTTACACATATTATATTCTTTTAGGAGACAGTTTAAATACTTGTTGTAGGTCATAATGGCCTGAGTTCTTTGGCTTATCATGGACATTTTAAATTGCTACCACATAAACACACACACACACAGACTAGCATATGGCATGCTAGGCCATTCACTACTATTACATTTTAAGACACAAGCATATAGGTTAAAATCATATATTTTTATTGTAAAAATTAAATACATGTATATGGCTGAAAATTACAGTTCTGTTATTTGTACATGTACTGTTATATTTATTTCTACAGTAACATTTAAACAAAATCTCTGTATTTCTTTACAGTATTGTGGCAAGTTTTATTAAGACAGCTCACAGGTTTGTTACATACTGAGGTTTTAAATATCATCAATTTAAAAAAAAATATATATCAATGCAAATTGAACAAACATGAAGCATGTATAAAAACTTTACTTTTTACAGAAGGATTTGTTTATGTATTGATGCCCACATATTGATAATGTAGTGCCTTAGAGACATAAGCAGCAAAAGTCACACATTTCTGGTGTGGAACATTGATGTCAGGAGATGGCTGACCAAGTCTCATTCTGTTATTGTTTCGAGGTTCAGAAGAAGAGTTTTATAAAAGTCTACATTATGCTAGTATATAAAACAAATTCAGTGGCAGTTATGTGGTGGTTACATGGCCTAGCATAACAGTAAACAGATCTTAAAACTGTGGACAGGGTCACTGTATTGTTAACTGTTTCAAAATCACACGCAACACAGTGCAAACAGTGTGCCCTATGGCTTAAATGGTTTTAGCTTCTCCAGGTACAACTCATGCTTTTCCATAGTTGCCAAAAGCCCCTTTTTATTAATAGTGTCATCTTCAGAAGAGTAATGCAGAGGTTCATTTGACAATGTTGTCATTTTTCCACCAAGGAAATTAATAATGGCATTACCAGCACAAATGTCCCATTTCTTGATTTCTGTCACATGAAGATAGGCATCAACATGTCTGTTTGCCACTTCCAGTGATTTATACCCTAAGACAGAAAAGAACCAGAAATAAGACATGCACACAGTTGTTACATGTGCTACTCCTAACAGAGTCTTGCACAAGTAGTTTGAATTATTTACTTAGTCAAGACATACTCTACTGCTAAGGAACCCAAATGTTCATCACCATCTTTACACAAACCCATTATTGAATCCTTTCCAATTTACATCTTCACATACAGTTTTGCTGTGATCTTTCTTAACACACTGCCAACTGAATGGCCTTTTCATTAAAAACCCCCATTTCCCAGACATTTTACATGTTTTCAATGCTCAAGCCCTGAATATATTCTTACAGTTTTTCTGTGTAGATGATATTACTGAACCTTGTACTGAAGAAACTGCATATAGAAATTCTGGCAGTTTCTAATCGAGGGGTATTTCTCAAAACAAGGCTTTATGTGAAGTGGAACAACGCAAAATTTCTAAATGTATCTAGTCGCACTTCACATCTTATGTACAGCGCACACTTTACACTGTCTTGCAGGGTACTTCTTCCTCCCCCCACCAGCAACAATTCTGTCCAGTTTGTGTTTGCTGAAATCCCCAAAGTGTAAGCCTGGTGGTCCTTTTAAGCCACCTTGGTATTCATTGCTTCTCTGGCCATTGCAATGTATTAGACCTGTGCTCTGCTGGACTCTGGACTTCTGATACGCAGGACCTTCCTAATCCCATGCAGGAAGGTCCTGTACTTCTTTTTGTTTTGTGTTTAATGTTTCATACACAAAAAATGAATTGAAGATTGCACAGTTTAGCAGATACAGTAACACCTTTTTCAGACCTTGGAGAGTTTTCCTTAGAAATGAGTTACTGCTCTGCCCTATCTACGTTCTTCATGAATTTATTGTAATGGACAGCAGCCCAAGGATTATTTATTTCCAGGTTTCTTCTGTTTCTCCTTCCTGCATTCACTACTGTTGCAACATGCATCATGCTTATCATTCAAACAAGTCTTCTATCCTTCCACACTTGGACTGTTATGTCACCTTTCCTCCAGAATGCTGACTGCCAGTTTTTTCAAGTGGTTTGCTTCCTATTCTAGGTCAGGTGGAATGCCAATATTAGCCCTCAATGCCTTGCAATGTTTCAGCTAATCTCATACTATTATAAAAATTGTCTAGAAAGATGTGCTGATTCTGAGCTACATTCTGTCTGAAAGTGACAATAGTGTGTCCTGCAGCTTCTTCCACTTGGCTGCGTATATCTCCATATTACAGATACGAGTACAATCCAATACTGTCACACACACCATTCTCACCAGAATTTCATATTTTGTTACTTTCCATGGCTTGTGCCTCCTAAATTCCAGGTGACCCCACCATAGGGTCATGGCTTTATTAAGTGACAGTTCTTTCTTTGGGATGTAAATTGACCTAAATTTCTGTGGGCAATATTCATACACAGGCCATATTTTGAATAGCCTCCCTGCACCTTGTGCTTCCTGGCTTGTTTTGTCATCATAGCTTTCCAGTTCACTTTCACTACTTTCCTTCTCTTCTGTATTTGTTGCTTGTGCACTAGTAAAATCTAAGGGACAAGGTTACAATTGTTTATGCGAACTAGTTGTGGGGACATCACTGTCACCATCTAAAATTTCAGTTTCATGCTCATCAGAATATGTATCCTCATATACCTCATACAAAATACCATCATCTCCCATAACACTCCTACACAAAGCCATGAGTCCAACTGAAGAAAGGTATGAAGGAAATAGAGTATCTGAATCTATGGTCACTTTGTTGCAGTTGTATGGTTCTAAGAATTTGGGGTTGGGAAGGGTCTGTGTGTTTGTAATTTGAGACCAAAACATGCTGCTTCATGCTGTCAATAATCTTGAACAATGAATGAACCAGGGAAGCTGACTGAACCATGTATAGAACATTGTATATAAAAATGTTGAAATACATGACTCATCGAGAACGCATGGCAGAGCAATCAAATCTTGACACATGGCCCAATGGCAGTGTGTTAATATTGTCTTACTACCTTCACTAAGGCCTCTCTGCATGATCTCTTCTTTTGGGGTTCCACAACTAAATTTAGTACACATGTTTTGTTTTTTCATGTCCCATTCATCTTGTCCTCTTCATGAACAATATTAGAAAACAAGATTAAGATGATTCTTCCTCATTGCATTATCAATGAAGTGCTGTATTTCACAGTATACAGTCATACACAACCAAAATAAATTTTAAAAAATTCATTTAGGCGCCAGTTTCTGCTTGACATAAGCCATCATTGTCAAGCTGAAACTTGTAACCTAAGTAAAAAGTTTTAAAAAATTTACTTTGATTGTGTATGACTGTATACTGTGAAATATAATACTTAAAGAACAAGTACTAATTTTAAAGACAATTATGTACTTTTCCCAACTTTCCTATTATAGTTCCCTCATATGTCCACACATTTTGCTCAATACTGTATGTGTATCTAACTTAAGTTCTAGAGTGAAATTGTTGGCTACATACCCAAGGTTCAGCCATTTTGTTACTTAAGACAGAAGTTCCCACGCTACAAATTGGTAGTGTCATTTAGTTTTTTTACTTTCTTAATGTAACAACTGATACACACCTGCCCCTGCTGCGGAAATGATCTCAGTGCTTTTTCCAAATGCCTTTTCAGAAATATTCTTAGCCAAGCCCTGGTGGGATATGGAAATTATAATCCTTGTAGCAGGGCCCTTTTCAGCCTGCGTAAAGAAAAGGGTTAAATATAATGACTTTTGACATGACTGACTTTGATGCAGTTCCAACCTCTTTTCATATAAGTATTTTATGTTTCATTTTCATCACAGTTTGTTTCCATTTTTGTCATTATGTTTGTTTTGTTAATATTTTGCAGCAAAATTTGTTATCTTTATGCTTTCATGAAGTATCAAAGTATGAAAGTCTCCCAAGACAGAAGTTTATGAAAGATACAGAAACAGTTCATATGCTAACTTCCCCATAATTAAAAAGAAAAAAATGTGAAATGCTGGGGATGTTTTGAAAAGTGTTACAGTGTTTCAGGCTATCTATTTTATTTATAATTTGGAAATGAGGCTAAATTGTCAGTCTCTAAGCATCTTTGCAAATCTATATTTAGATATGTTATTCTTCTTACGAAATTAAATACTTTTTACTCCTTAAAATCTGTCCTTGAAACTTAACTCCTTAAAATGTCCTTGAAACTTAAGATATCATAAATCCTGAATAATGGTACTGTGTGTTTCTGATGAAAAATCCAGACATTATCCAAATTGACTTTCTTAGCTTTGTATTTTCCACATCTATGCATTAAGAAATATTTACACTTATGTAGTAAACCAACAAATGAACACTGATAAAATATGCTTAATCATATATTAAAATTCACCTACATGTTTCAGCTGCTTCTGCTTTACACGAATACTGGTAAAATATAACATTTGCCTATATTGCATATGTCAAACCATTTAATGTTACAGTGAATATCTAAGCCTCTCCCTTTGATGATGAAATATTGGATTATATTGTTGTAAAAACAGATAAGATTTACATTTTTGTTAAAAATAAAACTGGGAATATTTGTTTGTGTGTTAGTTGCGGCGGACGCGTTATATAGCAGTGTATGTCGTGCTCATAAATTAGTGGAAAATTGTAGTGAAAATGAAGTTTCCGTCTGTATAAAGTGTAGTGAATATGAAAGCCAGCTACGAGAAGCCCTTGATGAACTCAGC
>Ga0123357_10005065_pt1 | contig 15688 bp, 13 predicted proteins | sample TergutEmb28metaG_FD_89873 | JGI IMG/M metagenome (GOLD analysis project Ga0123357, IMG submission 89873) | Embiratermes neotenicus P4 segment gut microbial communities from Petit-Saut dam, French Guiana - Emb289 P4 | ecosystem: Host-associated > Arthropoda: Insects > Digestive system > Gut ... | reverse complement strand
TTTTGTTAATAACATACAAAGTTAGAATTTTCCATTTATAAAATGAAAAACGACATATAAAATTTTCTGTTTTTTATATACTTTCTTTCAAAATTTTCTTTACCGGTAGAATCAATCGTTCCAGCAATGAAAGGTCTTCGGTAACAATATCTGCCTGTCCTTGCATGTTGGGGAGATAAGGAAGTTCTTTTTTGTAAGTAGTGATTAAACCGTTCGACAAAGCGACCTCTACCGAATAATAAACCGTTTCACCCGCTTGAGCCGGTACGAGTGAAATGTGTTGAACCGTTCCGCGTAAAATGCCGTATTCGTTTTCAGGAAAATTATCTAAACGGATATTGACCTTTTGACCCGCTTTCACTTTCCCCGAACGGGCAACAGGCAAGGTTGCTTTTCCGATGATAATGGAAGATGAATCGGGAACAATTGTAACTACCTCTTCCCCCGATGAAACATTTTGATTTTCAATCCAATATTTGGAGAAAGTGATTTTTCCGTCAATCGGCGCTCGAAGCACATAATTCAGCTCCCAATCTTCAATACCGGATTTCAATTGTGAAACCAACGATTGAAGCTGCGTTTGCAAACTGTTCAATTTCTCTGTGCCTTGTTCTTCCGTATCTAACAGCGACTCTTTCAATTGCCCGATTTGAATTTGCGTATTGTTCAGGTTGGTACGCATGTTTTCGCGCGACGCGCGACTCTGTAGAAAAGTATTTTCGGCTGTTTCAAATTCTTCGTCCGACAATACTCCCTTCTTGTTTAGCGTCGAATCGCGAAGATATTGTTTTTGGGCAATCACAAATTGCTCTTCGGTTATCCGTTGCTGATTGAGCAATGTGTTGTATTGTTTTTCGTATTGGGTTATTCGTTCCAAAGTCATTGCCCGTTTTTGCGGATAATACAACAAACGTTTGTATTCGGTATATTCAAATAAAGTAGAATAAAAAGATGTATAAAGTTGTTGGAGAGGACCTACCCCTAAATCCCCTGAAGGGGACTTTTGATAACCATAGTCTGTTAAGCTATCCAAGTAGCTTTTTAAGATTTGTATATCTTCCGTTTTAGCAGGATTATCAATCACGGCAAGATATTCGCCGACTTTTACTTCTTGGTTATCCTTCACATACAGTTTTTTGATTTTTCCCGAAGCGTGAGCGACAATGGTTGCCGGAGGCGTAGAACTTGTCAGCACAATTTGAGCCGGAATAACATCGGGATATTTGATAATGGCGCTTCCAATCAATAGAATAACAACGACAACAGCTAATACGGTAATTCCCCATCGCAATATCCATGGGGGAACGCTGCCAAGCACTTCTTGAAATTCTTCGCTGCGCAGTTCTATTTTGTCTTCTGATTTCATTAATAATTGAATAATTGAATAACTGAGTAACTGAATAATTGAGTAATTGAATAACTGAATAACTGAATAATTGAAAGTTATCAGTTATTCAATTATTCAGTTATTTGTTACGTTCCCAACTCCAATTGGTTCTTCACCAATGTATAATACGCTCCCCGCTTTGCCGTCAATTCCGCATGCGTACCTTCTTCCACAATTTTCCCTTTGTCCATCACAATAATATTATCGGCATGTTGCACTGTGCTTAACCGGTGGGCGACAATTACTACGGTCTTACCCTTATAAAACTTCGACAGCCGATCCATGATAATCCTCTCGTTGTTGGCATCCAAAGCATTGGTAGCTTCATCAAAAAATAGAAATTCGGGATTTTTATAAACGGCGCGTGCAATCAATAAGCGTTGCCGCTGCCCTTGACTGATGCCGTTACCTTCCATTCCTATTTTAGTATTGTATTTCAATGGGAGCGATTCGATAAATTCTCGAATATTAGCTGTTTCAACGGCGTGAATCAGACGTTTTTTATCTATTTCTTCTTCGCCGGCGGCAATGTTATTGGCTATGGTATCGGAAAAAATAAAACCGTCCTGCATCACTGCGCCTGTCTTTTGTCGCCACAAGTGAGGATTGATTTCCTGCAAGTTTACATTATTTACTTCGATTTTTCCTTTCAGCGGAGGATAAAATCCCAACAGTAATTTTATGATGGTGGTTTTACCGCTTCCGCTGGCTCCTACGATTGCCGTTATTTTGTTTTGCGGAATCTGCAAGTTCAAATCTTCCAGCACGTAATCGCGTTCGGCGCCATCATAGCTGAAACAAACATTAGCTATCTTTATCGTTTTATCTTCCGGTATTGAATTGAGTTTTTTATCAATAACCTGCTCTTCGTCTTCCTTGTTATGAATTTCATTCAACCGTTCGAGACTGATTTTAGCATCCTGCAACGATTGGGCAAAACCAATGATTTGTCCGATCGGACCGGAAAGTTGACCGATAATGTAGCTAATCGACATCATCATACCCAACGTAATGTTTCCTTCCACTACTGCTTTCGCCGATAAAAACGAGACAAATAAACTTGTGGTTTGGCTGAAAAAAACGGATCCGATTTGCTGGTACTGCCCGAGAGCCATTCCTTGAATACTGATTTTGAACAGTTTCACTTGAATTCGTTCCCATTTCCAGCGTTGTTGCTTTTCGCAATTGTTGAGTTTGATTTCCTGCATACCGGTTACCATTTGCACCAGATTGCTTTGATTGGCGGACGCTTGTGTGAATCGCTTGTAATCCAATTTCTTCCGGTAACGCATGAACAACAATATCCATGCTATGTATAAAGCGTTGCCTGTTATGAAAACGGCTAATATTGTTAAGTTGTAATAAGCTAAGATAAAGGCAAAAATGACAAAATTGAAAAAAGAAAACAAAGTAGTCAGGGTCGTTCCGGTCATAAAATTTTTTATCCGTTCGTGGTCGCCGATGCGTTGCATGATGTCGCCTATATTTTTAGCGTCGAAAAAATGCAGAGGCAATTTCATCAATTTAGTCAGGAAATCGGAAATCAAGGAAATGCTGATACGGGTATTCACATGCAAAGTGATCCAGCTTTGAATGAAATTGACCGCCATTTGGGTAATGGACAATACCAATTGGGCAATTAATATTAATTTAATAAAACTCAGATTGTTGTTGCCGATTCCCTGATCAACAACCGCTTGGGTAAGAAAAGGGAGAATCAAAGAGAAAACGCTGCCCAGCAACAATCCGACTACCAATTGGAACAATTGCGATTTGTAGGGAAATAAATAATGCAGAAAATAGCCGAGATTTTTCTTCTGTTTTTCCTGATCGTCTTCCTGCGAATAAAAATCAGGCGCAGGCTCTAATAATAATGCAACGCCGGTGTCCTTTCCATCGGATTTGGAACTGATCCAGCACCGGCAAAATTCTTCAGCGTTCATTTCGTACTTTTCTCCGGCAGGGTCGGAAATGAAAAACCTCTCCCCCTGCCCCCTCCCCACAAGGGAGGGGAAAAAGCTCCCTCTCCTTTGGAGAGGGCGGGGGGAGAGGCGATACAGCACCACAAAATGATTTTGATTCCAATGAAGAATGCAAGGCAATTGGACGTTATCGACCAATTCATTGAAAGTAATTCGCACTCCCGTTGTATGAAATCCGACGCTTTCGGCTGCATCGCTGATGCCGAGCATGGAAACGCCTTCGCGGGTGATGAAACTCTTTTCCCGCAGGTTCTGCAAGGTGAGATTGCGTCCGTAATGCTTGGCGATCATGCGCAGGCAGGTGGGACCGCAGTCCATGGAGTCGAGTTGTTGATAATGGGGGAAAGGCTTCATAAATAAAAATACATAGTTAGAATTTTCTTACTTCCAATAAAATATGATTTTCCCAGATAGCTTCAAATTCCCAATCAGTATATAAATTTAGCCCCCAAAACGGCAGTCCGATCAAATACTTATTAGCCTGTTTTCCGTAAAAAACAGCAAAATCCAGAAGACCTTCATCAGAATAAATCGGAATAATCGCGGGATTTGTTAATTCATCGAGATTGGATACAGACTCTGCCTGAAATCCTTCCGTGATGAATCCAACATCTTCCAGCGCCGAAGCAACTTCGGACAGTGTTGTATTTTCTTTTTTCTCTAACAACAGCTTTTCTTTTATACGTTCTTTCGATACATCCATTTTAAAATAGTACAACATGGATAGTACATACATAATGACAGAATTTTCATATCCGACTCGAACAAATGTTTTTTCAATTTCTTTGATTTCCATTTTTGTACTCGTTTACAATAGTTTCAATAATTTCTACCGCTAAGGTTGAATTATTCTTTTCTTCAAACTTCAATCGCATTGCATGAATGTTCTTTCGGTAAACAGGATTGCATAAAACATCCTGTATTTTTTTCTCCATCTCTACATCGGTTTCTTTTTCTATAAATCCTCTGGTACCAATTCCATGATACACCACACGCGCTGAATTTCCACCCAAATCGGATCCTTTGAAAAATGGATAAATCAATAAAGGAACTTCATTCATTACACATTCTGTGATACTGTTTTGTCCGCCGTGGGCGATCATCATGTCACAATATTGAAGAATATGTTTTTGTGGTAAGGTCTTGAATAAAAACACATTATCAGGCGTTGGAAGCAACCGTGCAGGATCAACAAATTCTCCGCTTGAAATGACGACTCGATAGTTGGAATTTCGTTTTGCAATGGCTATCACCTGTTGAAATGTTTTGATACTGTTTTTATAGCCAAAACTGTTTAATGTGCCTAATGAACAATAAATAATGGAAATATCTTTATTCGTTTTTTCTTTTAGAACGTGATCGATTACGGCTTGATATCGTTTTTCGTTTGCTTTTATATCGCTTTCTTTGAAAATCAAAGGACCTATTGCATATTGATTACGCTTGAGAGGACGGGGAAAATCAAAGTCTCGCGGTGAAAGCAACAATTGAGGAATGTTTTTTAATCCGAATTCTCCATTGCCTTTATAATGATTATAATCTATATTTTTCTTTAACGGATACCCTGTTTGCTTGGATAGTCGCATGACATCCGACAGATGATTCTCTCCAAGTAAAACAATTGTATAGTAGAGAAAACGAATTTTCTTTATAAGCAGGTGTGAATACCATAAATACCGGATATAAATCTTTGAATATAAACTTTGATTGGGAATATGCACCGAGCAAAACGGGGGAGTATTCACATCCATTTCCGAAGCAGGAGCTGTTTGAACGCTTACAACCGGAATACGATATTTGAAATACAGAACTGCTTTTTGAACATAATGATGATCGACTAAGATGACATCCGGCTTTATTTCTTCTATTAATTCATCATATTGTTGGATGGTTTGTTGATTAAAGTGATAAAATTCATGTTCCCTTTTTTCCATGAAAGCCGTTTTCAAACTCTTCCATACGTCTTTTGTTCCTTTATCCATGAAACTAAATATAAAAGAAGGAATGCTTCGTCGATTAAATTCCGAAGGTAAATTTTTGAAATACCGGTCATCTCCTATATAATAGATCGTATGCCCAACATCTTTTAAGATTTTTGCTAACTTGTAAGTGGCATGTTGATGCCCGTAGGATGGATAAATATCAAAAATAATGGTCATCGGTAGTTGAGTTATGGCATTGCCGGAAGGTTCCACCCTGCACGATAATTATGCTTAATCAATTCAGATGCAAATTCTTTAGCATTAACAGGTTCAGACATTTTGGCATTATTCGTAGGATGACCATTCTTTATTGTGAAACCTTCTGAAATCATTTGTTTTATTGATTCATCGTCGTCAATATTGGTAAATTGCATATCCGCTCCATCCCATTCCAATACTTTATTCAATGCTTGCAAACGAACTGCTAATACCCCTAGCATAATCATTTCGTTGAAAGGTCCAGCTTCCGAGAAGTCCGACTTGGTTTTTATACGATTTTCCGGACTTTCTTTACAAGCACGCAACCAATCCTGCTCATGACCACCATTTATTGCTCTGTCTATGCGGCGAATAGTTTTGGGTACATCCGGCACACGCCCGGATAGCAACCATGGATTGACTCCGTAACAACCACAAAGCAGTGTGTCTTTTGTTCCATGGAAAATGGTTAAACCGCCGCCCAAACCCATTAACTGACGTCCTTGCGGAAATCCTGCAGGGCGATCAGGCATAAAACCACCATCATACCAATGAATTTCCACTTCAGGGAAAGCCACTTTCGGCAGACTTTCGCGAGCCGGATAAACAAATTTAATATGCTCTGCATTTGGTGCGGAATCAATGAGCAAAGTTGAGGATGCAGATTCTACTGAAACAGGATAACCTAACTTGAGAGCCTTAAAAGCGGGGTGCAAGATATGACATCCCATATCGCCCAAAACGCCTGTTCCGAAATCCCACCAACCGCGCCAATTCCATGGATGATACACAGAATTGTAAGGTCGCATCTTTGCAGGTCCGATAAACAAATCCCAATCCAACGTTGAAGGAATTTTGTGTATTTTAGAAGGTGTTTCCAATCCTTGTGGCCACATTGGACGGTTGGTTGCACATTCAACTTTCTTTACCTCACCGATTTCACCGTTCCAAATCCATTCACATATCAAGTCAACACCGTCGTCAGATGAACCCTGATTTCCCATTTGTGTAGCTACATTGTATTCAGCAGCTAGCTTGGTGAGTAACCTTGATTCATATACAGAGTGAGTTAATGGTTTTTGAACATACACATGTTTGCCTAATGTCATAGCGGTCGCAGCAATAATAGCATGGGTATGGTCGGGTGTTGCAACAATAACGGCGTCAATATCATTATCCATTTCGTCGAACATCCTGCGAAAATCTTTGTATTTCTTTGTTCGAGGAAAACAATCTAATAATGGTTTTGAATACTTCCAGTCCACATCGCAAAGCGCAACGATATTCTCTGTTTCATAAACAGCCTGAATATCAGTAATTCCCATACCGCCAACGCCTACGGCGACAATATTCAATCTATCTGATGGTGCTTTCATTCTATTTGTAATTTTTACGCAAAGAAATAGTTGTCGCAGTCGGAAAATCATCCGGAACTTGCTGGGTTACTTTTCCTGTTGCAGCCCATTCGGCGCCGCGAAGCAATGTAACTTGAAATCCGGTGCACTGCATTGCTATATTGTCATTAAGCGTATTTCCTGCATGACCTAAAGTCGTATGAAAAATACGAGCGCTTTCGTAATCTACTGTAAATATAGCAAGCTCATTACGACCGGAACCTCTCGTTTCAGGATCGGAATAAGCCCAAAACAAAACATCTTTCACAATTCCGGGTCCTCGCATACGATCATATAGTTCATCTTGTGCATGACGCCATGTAGTAGGTAAACCTTTTGTTACAGGATGATTGAAATTGTAGCTATTTAGTTCAAATTCATGTCGGAAACCATGCGAACCGCCGCGTCCGGGTGAGTCATCATACGCAAGTTTACCTTCTTTCAAATAAATATAAGCGCCATCTGTTTCATCACGGTTTTCCCACCCTCCAAAACCAATGATTTGATTATACTCTTTCCAATGTCTGAAAGCATTATTCGCTGCATGATAAACTACCACGCCACCACCTTTTTCAATGTATTGTAAAAAAGATTTTTCTGTCTCTTCTACCCATCTGTCGCCGCAATAATCAAGCACAACTAATTGATAAGATGCAAAATCAGGTTTAAAGTTTGACATAATTTCTCCTGCCTTCGGCGACACGGCAATATCTACCGCAAATAACCTTGAGTTTTCAAGAATCTGCTTGATAGCAATATGACTGACTTCCCAATAATGGCTGTTCTGTCCTGTTACAATCAATGTTTTAATCTTACCTTCATTAGATTGACATACGGATTGATACATTTGCAGCATATTATTGCGAAATACTTTCGAAGAATATTTTTCAAGATATCTTTTCCGTCCGTTTCGTCCAAGCTGTTTTGCAACAGCAGGATTTTGTAGTAGGTATAATATTTTTTGAGCTAAAATAGATGTATCAATTTCCACGTTGTCGGGTAACACTGTGACAGGTACTTTAAATCCGCAGGACTCATCTACAACTTCGCTTAATCCAGATGTTGCGGTAGCTACAATGGGCAACTGGTGCATCATCATTTCAACTGGTACATAGCCGAAAGGCTCAAACAATGAAGGCACTACACCTATATTTGCAATTTGATAGATTTCATCTAAGTCTTTCTTTTCCAATAATCCTGTAAAAGATATTTTAGTACAAATGTCTTTTGCTTCCTGCATGTAGCTATAAATATCTTTAGCATCACGTAAGTTGGCATTTACATTGCTGCTACCGGCAATTATCAAGCGACAATTTGGAACATGCCTCAATACCTCTCGAAAAGCTTTAATTAAATAACTTACACCTTTGATTTCATCAATGCGACCGGCAAAAAGGATTATTTTTTCTTTTGACGAAATATTCCATTTTATTTGCATATGTTTTTTTTCGTCTCTGTCATTGCGGGCTTGACCTGTAATCCCTTGAAAAACTTGGTCTATTAATCCGTTTGGAATGACTGATATTTTGGTTGCATCAATACCATAATCCGTGCACAGAATTTTTTGCATATAATTTGACAAACAAATAATATGGTCTGATTTCGTGTAATACAATTTCTCTTCTTCAAACGATTTTTGGATCTTTTCGTCAAAACTATCCGGATGTTCTTCATTCAGTATAAGTCTTAGCCGTTCCGGATTGTCATAAACAGTAAAACCCCATTCGGAAAAATGTGCAACTGAAATAATTTTACAATCAAACGTATTTTTCAATTCCTCAGCTAATTTTCCGCTTTGGTAATAGTTCAAATGAATATCAAATTCGTTTTATCCGGAATGTGCAATCGAAGCAAATAGACTACATTACGAAAATATAGTTCCCATAGTTTTTTATTATCTGTTGTCCGTTGATCTGCTATGGCTTTAGGAATATACAAATGTTTAATTCCATCAATTTCTTCTGTCTGTATCTGAAGTTTGTCTGATATCAAACTAACTACACAAATATTGATATTACTGTTTTTCAGTGCACCAATTAATTCCCGAATATAGGTTCCCACACCATATTCTGCCCCGCGGCGTGTTTCGTTGAAAATATACAAATTCATAAAAGTTGTATCCATGACATATCTTTTGGGTTAATTGCTGTTAGTCTCAACATCCCTTCACCTGCATACCCGGTAAGAAGTCCAGTACTTTCTGGCGATTTCTCCATATCCAAATCAGGAATTAGCTTCAGAGCTAAATAAATATTTTCATGAATTTCATTCATCGTTTGCTTCTTTAAATGCTCTAAAAGCCCTTTGCACATTTCAAAGCCCTTAATGTGGCATAAATCATGCAGAAAACTATACACATCGGATTTTTCATTATCAGAAATATCTGGAAGATTCTCTTCAATTAGCGCTATAATGCGTAATAAACACTCTCGTGCTTGTCCAATAGGTAATTGATAGTGTAATCGTGTAATCCAATATCGTCCATATCCGGTTAATCCGGTATATTTGCTGAAATCCTGCCATGGATCATATAGTACGGCGCGAACCATTCGTTGATCAAAATCTTCACAAATATCATCTTCTACTTTTAAAAAGTCATTCCGGATCAAATAATCGATTCCGACGCCGATGCCCGCTATCCCTCTTTCATAATCAGCCGGACTGTTGACATGTATTTGATTCAACATCTCGCCAATTAAATCCATCGCATAATCGGCAAACAATTCACTACCTGTATATTTTGCATAATGAAAAAAAAATACCGCAATACCCATTTTACCATGCACCAAACCAGGGCATTCAGTTAATGTACCATTAAGCAAAAGCATATCTGAAATTTGCTGCAAATCCTGTTTAATTATTATCGATCGAACCCCTCCCATACTCTTAAATTTTTTAGTTATTCAATTATTCAATTTGGTTTTTGATGATAATTTGTTGGTAGTGTACCCCTTGATGCTGCTGAATACACGTTATTTTCAGAAATGCTTGTAACCTTTATCATTGTCCACCCAAATCGAGGTTCAGGATCTAAAAAAAGAGTGATAGGTTTGCTATTGTCTTTTTCCACCAAAAAAATTATATTCGGTTCTATTTTAAGCAATTTATCAATGGATACAGGTTGTCCGTATAATTGTTCGCTAAATTTATCGTAACCCGTTTCTGTCCACAAATCCACCCGATAATCACCTGTTTTTCCGCCGCTTCTGTTCAAACTGCTCATAAAATATCTGACAAAATCAGTTTTTTCGTGGGAATTCAGAACATCATTATCTACCATTTCGCCATCAATCCGGATTTTGCATCTTGGGTTTTCCACCCATGAATCGTACAAACGTTGAAGAGGAGGAAAAAAACTGTTCGAAGCTTGTGGCGGTTCCGGTTCCATAAAAGTTATTATCTGCTTTTGTTTTTGACTGTCGGTCATTTGAAAATAAACTGCATACAACCTTGTCCAATCCTTCTCTGATAAACTGTCCGATTTCCAATAAAAATTTTCGATTGTATCGGAAGTTCCTTTTGATTGCTTTTCTAAATATTTGTTAACAATTTTTAGATACCCGCTTAACATTTCTTGAGAAACACCCTTTCCGTAGGTAATCATGCCGTCTTTGTCCGTAATCGGAATACCTGCGCCTCCGTTTCCATCCAGAGTGAATGAAGAAATATCAACTTTTTTCGGTTGATGAAGTTTTGAAGGGACAGTTTTTTCTTCTTCTTTTTTAGGGTTTATGCTGTATCGTTCTTTAGCAACTTTTGGAAACCACATATCATCTATGGTTAAACCACATTCCTCTACCATACGCAGCGAGTATGCGAGCCTGTCCAATTCACCGATACCTAAGTTGTTAGTGCCTAATGTGAACTTGATTCCCGCAGCTTTTGCCGCCTTGATTATCCTTGCAGACGGTACCTTGCTAACTGAGTTAATCTCCATTGCTACGTTATTGTCTTTCAGCGCTTTTATCAACTCCGCAACTCGTGCATCTGTCCAACACTTGTCGTAATCTTTCATCATTACATTGGAAAGCCGTGTAGGACTCGCTAGAAAATCAATAGGTTCTTCTCTGATTATCTTGAGTGTGCGATCCATAATCATATCCATATATTCTTGTTCGGGAATATCCATAAAGATTGTACTTGGTATCCAAAGTTGCGTGCGCCGCCCTTTTTGGTCATAGAAAGTCAAAGCGTCTGTAAAGACATAGTCAAACATCTCACGAGCTTCTTTTGAAAACGTTTTTGTCCATTCGCGACCTTCGCCTTGCATGCCGTAGAATAACGGCGGCAATGTGAAATCGGTTGCGAAAAGCGCCTTTATTTGCTCGTTGCTTTCTGTTTGGAAGCCAATACCGCAGTTTGCCGCAATACCAAATTCATATCCATCTGTAAGCGATTTTTTAAACGCTGTTTTTAAACTTAAATCTCCTTTACAATGTACGTGGTAGTCAATCACAGGGAAGTTTCGCTGTTGCAGTCGAATCAAGGCATCATCCTGTTCGTCAATCGGTTTCCGTCCTTCGGGATAGTTCGGCAGATTATCAGACTGTGGCGTGATGTTGGCACAAGCAACATTAAGTGTTCCGTTCTCGACACGGAAACCTATCAGTCCGCTCGACAGTAATTGTCCTGTATTGGCTGCTGTGCGGTAGGGGACAGCAGGTTCGAGATAATTGACAACCGTCCATCCGTCAATCATTACCACGATGCGCTTACCTTCAACCTTGACTTCGAGGTCGAACGAAGATGGGATAGGCTTGTAAAGATTACGGACAGACGCGAGCGAACCGCTCCGGCGATGGTCGTCCGACGGATTTCCGATAAGGATCGAATATCCTTTCGACAGCGTTGTGTCCGAATGAAACCAAAGACTCGCCTTTGCCCCATCGGAATGAGTAACATGGGCTTTGAAATCAAAATTTTTAAAGTTTCCGCCGTTGATATCTCCCGCGTAGATAGCCGATTGACCAGCTTGAAGATCAAAAGTAGCAGAATTGATGATCTTGTCGCCAATCTTCCATTTATTGGAATTACCGGAACAATTAGTCGTAAATAGCAGAAAAACTACCCCTGTAAAAAATAATAGTAAAAATTTCATTTTATTCGACCACTTCTTGTACATAGCGAAATTAAAACATTTAAAACCCGCTTCATTCTTTTTTATAGAATTAACTTGCTTCATGTCCGTTATTTTTTGTAAATATAATCAAATATCTGTTATTCGATTTTTTAGTTATTATTTAACGTGACAAAGATTAGTACGACCTATTTCTATTTCATAATTGGATGGAGGCGGACAAAGCCATTGATATACACAACTATTGCATGGCGCTTGACTGCGGGTACGAAACCAAGATTTTCCCTCTTCCATTTCTTTATATACTATTTCATGAATGCTATGTGTAAATATATTACCCAATTTTGGATGATTTACATTAGCATAAGCATCACCATTGGGCATAATATTTATCTTCCCAAAGTCATAAATATTCATTGCCTGACGAGAAAAAAAATCTTTTAAAGTCATAGGAGTAGATAAAATATCGTCTTTAGTAAGAAAAACCATTTCTTCAAAAAAACGAATATTCTCTCCTGTATATTTAGGTTTTAGCCGGTATTTTTCTATCTGATACTGTTCGACAAGGTGCTCTGCCTGTTTATAATCATCATCGGAGCATACATCAAAAATATATTCTACAGGCAAAGTTTGATTAACTATCATCTTTCTTGAACGTTCCCATTGTTGTATATCTAATGGAAATTGAGTCAATATTTGGTATGAAAAATTATTTTCAAAATCCGGTTGCAAAGTTATCAAATTGTTATAGGAACATAACAAATATTTAGGCGAAGGAGCTTTATCAAGGAAAGACAATAACTGAGTGTAATTTGTAACATCTCTTATGTTTCCAATTATGTTGAAAGTTACATTCTCAGGTAGCGATTGTAAAAATGAAAGAATACAATCTATGTTAATAGTATGATTAACATGGATACTGATTTCAAATAGATTTTCAAATATCTTTTTTGATGGAGAAAAATTATGCTTTTTGTAAATTTCAAGTTTGTTTGGGAAATTGAAATAAGGTAACAATTGGACTGGCTTTCCCTTTGATAAAGTTACATCAATTACATCACCCATGTATTTATCTCGCAGTTTTTGAATAAAATCGTTGATGTTTTTTTGTTTAAATTTTTCATTTGTTAACAAAACAACACCACAATTTTCTTTTTGAAGTGTTTCCTGTAACAGTTTAATAACTTCAATTTTATCTGATTCTAAAATTACTCCATCAAGTGTATTATACAATAAAGCACATTGATTTGTAATACTAACATATACATATGGTTCTATCGTAAACCAATAATCATTTGTATTGTTTTTTTTTTTCATTCGATTATTAAATTTTCTAATATTTCTGAAAAATCATTCGGATATTTCTCAAGGAAAGAAAAAATACGATGTAATTTAAGTATAAATGCATCATGGTCATAGAAATTTTCACAAACAAATTCTTCATCTTCTATATTGTCAATATTCTTCATTTGAAACATACAAGCTCCACAAAACCGATATGCATAACACGTTTGACAAAACTTTTTAAAATGCTCAAAATAAAAATTGTATTGCTGTGCAATTTGACAAATATCAATTTCTACTTTATTATTCATTTTTCCAATAGCAAATCTGTGGTCAATTTTTTCACATGGTAAAATTTCATTATGAGTCGAGAGAAATATTTTTTTCGCAAATGGCAGACAAGTTGAAGTTGGCAAATATTTTTCAACATTATGTAACAAGAAAGTTATATTTGAAATATAAGAATTAATAGATATGTTCTTTAAGAAGTCAGATAGTTCAATAAATATTGACAATACTTCATGTATTTCAGGTAATATATCAGAATCTTCATTTATATATTCGTTTTCGCTTCTTCTCTTACTTCGAAACATCTCTCCAATCTGATTTTTTTTATCAGGATTTATATCGTGCCTATTTAATTCAGATATTCGTGGAATTTTATTATACCGCTTGTAAATAAACTCATAGATTTCTTTTACAGAATTTCTATCATGTAAAACTGCATTGAAAGTTACATGTTTTAAAAAATATTCGGAATAATCTCGTTGAATCATATCCAAGTTCTCGATTACTGTATGAAAAGAGTTTTTTTTATTTCTCTTTAAAACCCTATAACTATGATTTACTTCGTTTCCATCCAAACTAATCAGCAATTGAAATTTATTAGCTGCCAAAAAATCAATGTATTTGTGTAATAATGTAGCATTTGATGTCATGTTATACTCAATTTCTACCTTTTTTTCACATTTCAATTGATTTACAACATCAACGACTTGTTTTATAAATTGTCCGCCTAAAAGTGGTTCGCCTCCAAAAAAACCTATAGCAAGTTTTCTCTTTTTATTTTGTGGAAATAGATTAAAAATGTATTTCAATAACTTAATAGCATCATCAATATTTAAATTTTTACAATAACTTGCATCATACTCATCATACAATTCACCATAAACACAATATGTACAGTTTAAATTGCAAAAATTTGTTACTTCAAATACAATCTGCGTAATCTGAATTAAACTATCCTTTACCATTGCTTCACTTATTGTCTGAAAATCAGTAAATTCAGATTTAGAAAAAAAACCGTATTTCTTTAAATAGATATATTTTTTATAATAATATGAATTTATATTGTTTGATTTTTCGTGAACCTTTGCTAATTCAGGATGTATCAACAATGATAACTTTTTCAGGTCATCATACAAATACAAATTATTATTTTCTGTGGTATGAATGAGTGTTTCTAACATAAACAATAAATATTCACATATAACCGATAACATAATTATCGGTTATATGTATAAACTTCCATAATGATTCAGTGATCTAAATATCGCAATGTTAATAACCACCTGTGTTACTATGACCTGAGCTATTTATAGAACTTGATTCACTTATAGAACCAGGGCATGGACACACACATGCACATGTACAACCACCTTTTAATGCATTTAATGCACGTTGATCTAATTCAGCCTTGCTAAATTGATTCAATTTAAGTTTACCTAATTTTTTCATTTTTTTATTATTAAAAATTTGACAATAATACATTTCACCAAAACAAAAGTATAGTATATCTTTGAATACTCATTCGTTCAATAGAGCCTATTTTATATGATTTCTATTTCATTCATATACAGAATTATATAACATATAGTAAAATTTTTGCGCACTCAAATTAAATTTCTGCGCATTAATATTTTCAAATATTAACTGCAAATAAAATCATTTACTCGTTTTATTACAACCACTGTCGAGATTTTTTAAGTACTTTCCGTTTTCCATATCTCCTATATAAATGATGTAATATTCTCAACCACACAATATTAATATTAATATTAATATGCACCAGAATATACATTACTATTTACGGCGGCATCCACACTCATTACATTTGAAGGACAAGCGCATGAGCATGAACAACTACACCCTCCTTTTAACGTATTCAATGCACGTTGATCCAATTCAGCCTTGCTGAACTGATTCAATTTAAGTTTACCTAATTTTTTCATTTTCTTTTTTTATAAAATTTGACAATAAAATTACTAATGTTTCGCACTTCCTAACCTCTTGTAAAAAAGAAGGGTAATAGATAAAAAAAGTAGCATATTTTTTTGCTAAAGTCATTGAAAATGACTAAATTAGCGGCGTAATTCCAAATACGA
>Ga0123357_10005064_pt1 | contig 15688 bp, 12 predicted proteins | sample TergutEmb28metaG_FD_89873 | JGI IMG/M metagenome (GOLD analysis project Ga0123357, IMG submission 89873) | Embiratermes neotenicus P4 segment gut microbial communities from Petit-Saut dam, French Guiana - Emb289 P4 | ecosystem: Host-associated > Arthropoda: Insects > Digestive system > Gut ... | reverse complement strand
TTGTCTCCTACTCCTAATTTTCCTTTCGTGATCTACCCTGCTCAGATAGTGTGGCCGTTGTAATCTGTCACCAATAGGCTTCCACGCGGGTTCCCCAGAGTACGCTTTGAAGAGGGCACATATACGTGATAACTTTCTACGCGACGCCAAAGTTTCCCAGTTCGGACTGCTCATATAATGTGCAATTTTGGCCGCTTTCTTTTGCACTCCGTATACATCTTCGTCCTCTACGTCTCGTCACTATTAATTAATCCCATCGCCGTTCTCTGATACTACCGTCTCTTTTCTTTCAACCACGACTCCAGTCGAACCAGCAGGGCCCTAAGCAGACGGACCCCCCCCCCAATAACGCATGGCTGGGAAGTCTGCCTAAATCATTGAAGTTTACTTCATACAATCATTGCGGGTTCGCAGACGCGCCATTATTCCACACACGAGTATCCCAACTTGTCTCTTTCTTAACATCCGGCGGCCATAATTCTCCTCTCTCGTGCGTGCCACATGTCTCGCCCATTTACTAAATTACAACGGAACAAAGACATATTTGATACAAAATATACATTTTATCGAGATGCAGGCTGCAGCACGATCAAGTTTCTTTTCAAGTAATGGATGTAAAAAAGTTGGACTCAAACTGTAGAGAAAGAAATGAGATTCAGGTCTCCTCGGAACATCCTTCTAATCAAACTGAACCAACATCCCTAACTCCTAGGCAACCCCACGAAGTAGCAGGGCACACAATAAAGAGTAGCCATGACGTCAGGAACACAACCCACACATTCAGATCACTGTGCCCACGGCAGTAAAGAAGATACAGTCACCTTAAAAAGCTTCGCCCAAGCGACATAAACCAGCGCAATAACAACTGTACCATAAACAAATGACACTGCTTCAGACATGCATATGGTAAAACTTCAACTAACGGAAAACTGCGTGAACGCATCGGCGGGACAGACCTACAATCTGAAGACGGGTGGTCAGCTTCAAGCTCCGGCCACATTGCGCAGGATTCTTGAAAGACCCCCAGAGATAGTTTCGATGTGCATGTGGAGAGCGAGTCACTGATTTGGGGCCATCAGTCCAACACAGACTGTCAGACCCTACGGCTTCTGTGTGTGACAGTATAAACTACAGGTGTATGAATCCAGATGAGCTCAGAATACCTGGACCTAACAAACGTAACGTAAGTGGCAGGCGGGGGTAGAGCTGGCACAGTGAACTGAAGACTTGACGATAGCGTGACGAGGAAGTAAGTCAAAGGCAGGGTTACGCAAGCGGCCAGGTACACGAAGAAGAGAAACAGGTGTCCAGGACTGCGGTGTGGCGCCGTCCGGTCTGCTGTCAGCCTGTCGGTTCTGTTTCCATAAGGAAAGTACCACGGTCAGGTTTCACCCGCATTCTTCAGAAGTGACGTCACAAGGCAGAGCTGGGCTACTCAAAGAGTTTAGTATCCTCGGTTCCGTCAAAATATGTACCGCCACCTCTTAAACTGCAAGAAGTTTCGGCACAAAAAGATGAACCGGATCGCATTGTGCAGAATACTTCTACGCAAAGTTCTCCATATACCTGACAGTGTAGCCACGTTTTATCAACAACGCAACGCACATGACAGGTAAGGACACAGTTCTTAATAATCGAGAATTTGTTTGCGTAATTAATCATAATGTAAACGTGACCCCATGATAAGTGGGTCCCTGTCACCACGGCCTGGCGCGTCCTCAGATTGCGGATGGAGGAACGACCTCCAATACGAAGGGCAGCTGCGAATATACTGAATAAGCAGTGGCGGACAGCCGACAAGGGGTGGTCTTCCAAATAGGGGGTTGGGCGGGGTGCTAATAACTCATCGTAAAAAAAAGTGTCCTGTTGCGAAATGTTCACAAAGAGACAAGGACAGGTGGCGGGCACTTGTGAATGCGATAATGATTCCGGTTCCATAAAATGCGGGGAATTTCTTGAAAACCAGTTAGCTTCTCAAGAAGGATTCTGCTCCATGGAATAAGTACGTAAATGAATAAACATGGCCACTACAATTCAGTAATGACCATCGTGGCCGAGCGACTGTCTTTCAACAGAGGTCCTCGCTTCCACTGTCGATCAGAGTAGCGGCAATCGGGACCGAGATTTTGGTGCTGTTTGAACGTAGGAAGATTTCTTTAAAGTAGGTCATAGCCCCTCTGTAGACACACGCTGCAATGAATAATGTACAATCACTTCACCCTGACGCTACGAAGCCGATAAAACGCAATTAAAGGACCCACGGAACAACAGCTACAATAAACTGCCTTATCGCAAGGAAAGAAGATAATGACGATACGCCTCGCCCCAGGCAAGATTACGGCCTTCCGGTGCGTCGCGCAATGCTGTGCGGTAAAGGCACGCCGAGATTTCGACAGAACTTGCTTTCATCTTAAACGTAAAAGTAGCATCTACCACGTAAAAGGGTACGCTTGATTCCTCCGAAACGACAGTATCCAACACCAGACAGCGCGGCGTCACATTCCACAGGACCGCTACCTTTACATTCACCGCTGAAATATCTAATGTCTCATCGCCATCAACACGTTTGCTTGCCATGTGTCAGCCCATGACCTCCAGAATTTCAGGGAGCACCAATAAGTGTGGATTAGTGTTAGCGCACAACTGATGAAGACAGAGCAGCAAATATGCTTCGTTAGCCGCTGATTTCAGAGCGCAGCCGTTGCTGCCTGACTCCACACCGACAAAGAGCAACACGCTATCAGACTGAAGCGTTAATTGGTCAAAACTGAACAACTCCATGAGAACTGGAATCTGAGCAACAGGCAACGGTTACACACAGCAACTCTGTGTTGGAGGAATCAACTTCCGCCGCAGGGGCAGAAGTTCATATCGGCTTACTCTGGCAGTTCCGCAAACCCTTGCAACGCGAGTTCAAAGCCAACTTCGATTCGGGTCGTACGTATTACTGGTCCGTGACGTATGATAATGGGACCAGTAATTCATATGCTCAATTAACGGCAGGTTCATGATCGTGTCCATAAAAGCTGGCCATTCCACTTTACCCTGACCAAGTCGAATCCAGTCGACATACCCACATCCTGTTCATGCGATATTTATTTCGATATTATCCTTCCACCTCCGTCGCGGTACAACCGTGAGGCACGCACTTTTCATTCAGTCAACCGGCTGCCCATGACAATGAATGCCGACTGCTTGACTGAATCACCCTCTAAGTACTGTATGCACAAGAAAAAGAATTACGAAGCACTGCGTTGTGTAATTTTCTTCATTCCAGTATTTCATTTAGGTACAGATCAATCAACTACAGGCAGTACTTTTGGCACTAATACCCTTTCCGTACCACCACCCGCAACACGTTTTAGCTACAGACGACACTGTTTAGCGACTACCACACCGCTGCACGTGACTGCACCGAGGTGCCGTCGTCACGTACGCATCTCACGTGTTCTCACAGTCATAATAGACGGACAATGAGCGATTTTATTACTTTACTTTGGTATCTGGACGCTTTATCAGTTTGTACCGTTCGATTTCACCTTACTGGTACCCATAATGTAACTGTACTGTTGGTAACACTTTGTGAAAAAACGACAAACATTCACCAGTGGGCCCTACTATGGTGTAGAATAAAGCAGCGGACATGAATAAGGAGTAAAGAACTCGCTGAATATGGCTGTGTATATACTTTGGGAACACACCGTAACGCCACAACAAACAATTCCCAACCACGGAACTACACAGACCTATCTTATTAGATACACACAGTGTCACAATTCTCTACGCCAGTCCGGCACCACGAAAGGGAAGTCTGAGATAAGAATATGCACGTTTCTCCGTAATCGTGTATTTGTTCTACTTAAAACGCTAGATTAACGGCGTTTCTCTGTAATCGTATATCTGTTCTACTTAAAAACGCTAGATTAACGACTTCTAAATATTTGACAGCAGCAGCAGCCAACACTGCAGGCAATCAATCATGCCCACACGGCACGTGCAAAGACAGATATTTCCAAACAACAAACACCTTCAGAATAGCAGCCTTCAAAACGTTCCCACAAAATCGGCCTCATGAACAGCTCTAAATGTGATGTGCGAAATTTCAGGTTATGACAACTATGACTGTAAAGAAGACTGTTCTCTTCCGGGTCGTGACGCCGTTACAACTGTTCAGTTGAACATTCGGACTCCATCTTCAGAGCCGATGGCAGGCAAAGCACGTTGCTCCGCAATGGTGTTGCCTTCGCATGAAACTGCACGGCATCACTGTCCACTAGAGTGCAGTAACGGACAGCGCTGTTCGGCTGACAGAGAATCCGAGACAGTGACATGAGTGACACTCCGCAGCACATGGCTTAGTGGATCTGAAGATCTAGCCTTATTCAAAGGAACGGTTGTGGTCTTGGTCTAGCAAGCTTTCGCCTTTCGCGCTATTTGCAATTGCGTTAAACTAAACTACAGACCGACGGAAGACAGTGCAGGTAAAATGGTGCCGTTCTACATAGCGACGAAAATAATCATCAGGACGGGACGGCCAAGCCAAAGAGGCTGGTACCCTGATCGGCACGCAAGGTAAATGACAGCAGGAAACTTAATTTGTTGTACGTTACGTTTCCAATCAGAAATACAGCAAAGTACACATATTGATAAACAAATGTCGCACTGATACTGTGAAGCGCATTTTAATTTGACGGAGGGAAAAACGGTAATTTGTTTTAAAATAGCATTTATATATGCTCCACGATGAAATTAGGTTGTACGGAACGCTATACAGTGGCTGTTTCATAGTATGTTTTGCTTTCAGTTACAAAAAGCAAAGCACAATTATGAATACTGACAAACAGAAGTGTCATTAATATTTCGCAGCTTATTGTAACGTGAGGGATGGAAGGACGTCATTCGACTGTTTGCCAATTATATTCACATTTTATCATCGGCGAAATTAGCAAGCGAGGACCGCAAAGAGCTGACCGTAAGCCAAAGTCTGCTCGTCGTTCCCATTCGGGAGATAACGGGCTGAACAGTGTTTTTTGCGTTTACACACAAAAGCCGAGCAACGAAATGCCGTAAATGGCTGGTGTCGTTTTACCGCCGTGCGAATGCAGAGATCATAGCAAAGTCACGTGACAACTGTTGAGTGGGTTACACAAAACGGTTGTTACATTTAGCGCACATAAAGCATGATGAAGCATACTGGCCAGCACAGTTGCCACCTTCTGTAACATTTCATACCTGCACTGTACCAACACGGGCCGGGTAGCGCAGTCGGTATAGCGACTGGCTACGGGCTGGACAGTCCGGGGATCGAATCCCGGTGGGGCGGCATTTTCCGCACTTGTTCACAGCGGCCCCGGGGCCCACCCAGCCTCCTGTACAATGGATACCAGGTCTTTCCCGGGGGTAAAGAGCGGCCGGAGCGTGACGCTGACCCCACCCCTTCTAGTGCCGTGGTCAAGAAAGAGTAGAGCTATACCTCCACTCCCCCTTATGGGCCGTACGGCCAGTACAGAGCCTCAGTGCCTGTACAAGAGTGCACTTTTACTGTACCAACACAGCACGATATACCTGTGTGTTCGTACAACTGCCAGTTAGCATTCCCCTGAACAGACATGCAGTGTGTTTCCTATCAAATATAAACTGGATATCTGTTGTTATTTGGATTAATTTTACTGGCCGGTCCCAGTGGCCGCGCGGTCTAAAGCGTAGGTCTGCGGTCGCTGACCTGCTCAGATTGTGGGTTCGAATCCCACCGGGGGCAAGTACTGTCTGTCTGTTGTGAGTGTTGTGTGTTGTCCGGTAGAGGTCTCTGCGACGGGCTGATCCCTCGCCCAGAGGAGTCCTACCGACTGTGGTGTGTCGTGTTTGATCTAGAAACCTCGTGAAAGAGGTCATGGCCCACTGAGGACTGCTGCGCCAAAACAAGAAGAACGGTCTAATGGGATACATTCATCAAAGTACTGCAGATAAAATCATCATTGTTCAAGACCATAAGAAACACACAAACTGCATTATTAAATAGCAAGGACATGAAAACTGGTCGAAAACAGGGTATGTTAAAGTACATGTCATTGAATTTTTTTGAGGCAAAAACGGCTGGACGTCAGAAGAATGAAAACAGGTTAGTCCTGTCTAGGGCTGCGGAAGTTACCTGTCCGCCCGCAGGTATTCCGGGAACAACTGGGCTGCAAGAAAAAAAAAACCTATCGCCTTTTGCACTAATGATAAATGAAGGGTACTGAGAAAACAGAGGCTGTTGTAATAGCTGGATATACAACTGGATGGGACAGCAAGATAAACTGTCCGACACAGTAACTACAATAATATACAACAGACAAACGCTCAGACCAGCCCAAATAAAATAGATTAGTATTTGGGTTCAAGCCCTTGCGGGACCGATTCACCTAGAACTTAAAATACACTCTTTGTGCCCCATACTCTGATACTAGATCAAAGAAGCCTTGTTCCTTTTCCAAAGTTCAAGAAGGCCCCCATACTTAGATTCGTAACAACATCAGGGTCCACGAAGATGGAACCCAGATATGCATGTCTGAGTGAGGTCAGAGCCTCACACTCACACAGAACGTGGACAAGACCAGCCAAACCGTATTACAGCCAAAGTCGGCCTATCGTCCACATCGGCGACATCTGACTGCACTGTGCCCTTTAAGTGCTATACTGTCTGCATGGCCCTCTGCCTCACTGCAATTATCTCCAGACCTCCGTCTCACACGATGTCTGTTCCTCCACTCTCGTCACTTCCGTCCACAACTGACGAACTTCTCACTGAAATTCCTAAACATCGGCGTCAATGATCTCAGCGGTTTACACTAACAGCCTACCACTCGGCACATTCAAACGTTTCTTCCGCTCGTTGTGGTCGTCATCTACAACTGTTAACCTTCAACGACCACGTACGTTCAGCATCGACAGTGGATGTGGTTTCCTTCCCTGGAGGTTCCTGGTTATTAGCTCGAGGTCATACAACCCTTCGTAATAGCGGTTGCTCGTGTTTTCCTCCGATGCTGGAAGCCTACAGGTCTTAAGGAATGCCGCCATGTCACTCTCACAGCTTTCAGCGCCAAACGATGTAATTCGTATTCTGAACTCTGTCAACAGCAATTGTTCCTGAGAAGCAACCAGCACCCAGACTGTCAACAAAATGCCCGCCCTTCAGTCCACGCTGTCATTAGCGGTCTCTTTTAACACCATGTCGGATCTAATGTTTTCAGGATGGCAGGTAACATGGTTTTTGAAGGAACCTGCTGCTTGGTCTGGTTCATACAATCGAAGAAATGTCATTCTTCTGACGTCTTCTTCCTTTTTTGGTTGAAAATTCTACTAAGGCAGCGACGGTAAAGTGCATATTGCGTCACTTCTTCTACTAGGTACACACATAGTAGTAAGCTCAAGCAAAATACTGATACCGCCTGACGTTTAGACTACCTCATTACGTGACAAACATGCGCGTTGCCTATCAGCAAGGCGCTCATACTATTTACGATTTTGTTCAGGAGGTCTACTGTAGCTGGCTTTTATTGTAATTCTGAGAGGACAAAGCAATAGAAGGCGAAGTGTGGAACGGGAAACTTTATAATCTGTAACCTTCGGCTATGGTGTTACGGTGGAGAGATCCAAGAACAGTGAATTTTCATGAAGCACTCATGCAAAGTCTTTGTTAGGGAAAGCCTGGGACCCACGTTTGTAAAATTGGCAAAGGGCAGTAAAAGAAAAATGGGGGTGGCGGCGCAAAGTCTAAGCCGTACATACACGACTGATAGACGAGCACATAATAGAACGTACTGCACGTACAGAAAGACGCCAAGACGTGAGAACGAAATGGGGAGAGAAAAAAATAAGCAGGGAGAAGACTAAACAGTACAGCTTGTCTCAACAATACGAAAAGTACGTGGAGTTCGGAACAAGCATTGTTGCCTAACATACCCTTTAAAAACCATGCAAAAGTAATATAATTTTAAGTTCGAAAATTCGGAATTCCCGGTCGAGTGAAATGTATTAAGAGAAAATGAAGTTGAAGTGCCAGCTGAAGTGCACGGTGCGAGATGTTCCGACACGATACTTCTGATTCCTGATATGCGAGACAGATATTCTCTCACAGCAGCAACATCTCTTTCGAACATTCCCTTTTCGTGTGCGTCGAAATAACATGTCGTCGCGGTAAACACGCGCCATTATTTACGACTCCCTCTCTCTTCTCTTTTTGCCTGTGGACTTGCATATTCCTAACCCAACCTGACTCACAACGGCACGCAATCCAATTACACGTCGCGCTGCAATGCAGGCAAGACACTGCTGTTCTACGTACTCGTCAACGAATGGACGAGGGTAGCAAAGTAGGTACAGAAGAGACGGAGGTTGGGTTTGTGCGTGGCGAGATGTAAGAATACAAAGTCCTTCCCACAATTTCAGAAACCTGTCTGCCTTCCTTCATTTGCAACTGCACGCTCAGGTCAGCTAAGACTAAATCAATAACCACACAATTTTGGGGTCCAATCATGTGCGTAACATCAACTGGTAAACATAGTGATTATTCTGAGTCATTCTTCTCAGACATGACTTTAAACAGCTGTTCCAGCGCCATGTTAGAAATTCTTAACATGTACAAATGTGGGCCTTCGTTACGAGATTTCAGTTCCATTCGCGGGCTCTTTTCACACAAAATGTTACGTAAATCACCCGGATGCAACTCTTCTCCGATTATCTCCACAACCGAGGTTCTAAATACAGATTTCAGGTCGCAATCGAATCATTATTTCACATCTCACAGAAGATTCCTTAATAATGTTACTTAAGTGGTTTAACATACGTAGTATACTATCACGACACTCCAGCATCCTCTGATAATACGACAGACTTCCCGGCGCCCTATCTCAAGCTCCTTGGTGTGATCTCTATGAAAGCATCTGGTGCAGAGTACAAACGCCAACAGTCTAGTTACATAATTTGCTGCAGACCCACATTACTCTCCCGTAGTTCGTCAGTACCCTCCGTCTATACACTTGCAATACTGTGAGACACCAAGTTCCATACTTACACAAACCAACAAGCACAGCTAAACGAAGGCCTACCCAAAAGTTCTCGAACTCATCCCCGGGATCGAGAACGGCCAGAAATGCAACTTTCTGTCACCAGGTGCCGCCGTAGTATCGCTATCCTCCTGAGTCAATCTTTGAATTTTGCAGTCACAGGACTTTCTTTCTCGACGGGTATTTGTAGATGTGCGGTTTAAGTGCGATCCGCGACTTCCTAACTGTCGATTTGAAGAAACAAAGTGTTTTCATTAAGATTTGCTTTAACACTCCAGAAAACTGTCCTGGAAACGCACCAAATGCTCAAACCAGCGTTCAATGACAATTCCATGCGGAAAACGCACCTTTCTGTGTGGATTTCCCAATCCAAACGTGGGTAAACTTCGCCAACAATCGTGAGGGTTCGGATCGTTTCTCCAAAGGTAGCACATTCAACAACGTGAAGTGTGTTCATAAAAAAAAATTCAACGAAGACCGATGAAGTGCCATTTCGGATATCGCTGACATGTTAGTTCTCTCGTACGGAACGTATCAGCTAATTCTAAGGGATGACTTGGACCGCGCGGAGGACCTCCCAGTTCCTCAGTCGGTTGCCCACACATTTGCAGAAACAGTGGGGAGTTCTGGCCTTTAAAAACATAGCTGTGGTCTTCAGCCCTGCTTACTCATCCGATTTGGTCCCGCGTAATTTGTTCTTGTCGACGTGAGCGTCGTTTCCAGAGTGCCCCGGAACTTCAGGAAAAACAGCTGGCCATCCTACACGCGATTCCACAACGTCAGTTCCGACAGTGCATCCAGAAACGTCGGGACCTGCTGCATAAACTCGACAAGATACAAGGAACAGTGACAAGGGAAAGCGTATTTTTCGTTATCAACTCCGTCCGGAAACTTCTGAACACGCCCTGGTGTCTTTTTTTTTTTTTAAAGATATATTGCACATAGAGTATATACAATGTATCAGGGTAAATTACAAAATTTCCTGCAACCAATTTGAATAAATATTTACACTATGGTACAAGTGGAACTGAATAACATGTATATAAATATAAGTACAATTAACGGCAGAGAAAAATTACGAACAAAAAAACACTCCGGTAAGCTAATTATAGCAGATATGCTTGGTACGTTTATGTTTATATTTTTTGTACACGTTAGTCAGGTCGGCTAGAGTGTAATTCCCTATTTGTTGGATTTGGGCGTTGGGGTGTAAGGGGCAATGAGTGAAAAAATTGTCAGTAAGGCGGTGGATGATAACGCCAGGTGTCTCAATCGTTACGGTTGTAGGCAGAACGGCAAACCGACGTCTCCGAGGTAGCCAAACAATCTCCGAGTATCGTATAACATGCCCTTCAGTACCGCGTGAATTGAATTCTGAGCTCTTACTGTCCTTCCCTAAAGTCCGAACACTTCCACATTTTCAAGCGATATGCAGCCTCTGTCCTCCTTTCGCTTCGTGTACCGCAGACATAGCAGTATCTGCGGCTTCTGCGAAACTCTACCAAAGTCAGTCCCTTCCCTTCCTGTCCGTACAAGTAAACTAGCTAGACACAGCAGGTACAACTCACCACCAAGACACGCCTCACATGGGCAGGTGCACAAAACAGAATGACAGCCACTGCATCACCTATAGACTAAAACGAATAACGGATATCTACTACACAGACGGACACTGGTAACGGAGAACTACGTGATGACGGCGATGGTTAATGACAACGACGATGTTGATGATGACGACTAGGTTGACATTTAACCACCAGTAATCCAGTAACCACAGGCCAAGGCCCGAAATCGGGCTCTGGTCCATAGGCAATTTGCTGGTGGTTCGTGGATAACTACAAATCACATATCCTCACCTTACACTCCGAACATAATTTTGATTTCTTACTTTAGTCCCGAAAATTTCAACACTGTCACATATACAGCGCTGAGGGCATATGAATGAATGTCAATATGAGACGGGCGAAACGACGACAGGGGAAATCCGAAGTACTGGGGGAAAAATCTGGCCCAGTGTAACTCTGTCCACCACAAATCCCATAAGGATTGCCCCAAGGCAACCAAATTCCTTTCACCTTTGGTACCAACCGTAACGCAGTTCATTCGAAGCCAACCCACAGCCTTACTTACTTACTTACTTACTTACTTACTTACTAACTTACTTACTTACTTACTCACTCAATGCAGCAGAGTCCTTCTTCAGAAGCTAACCGGTTTTCAGCTAGTCAAGAAATTCCTAGCATTTCATGGAACCCGAATGTTCATTACCGCATTCACAAGTGCCCGCCACTTTGCCTAATCTGAGCCAGCTCGATCCAGTCCATACCCCATCGCCAGACTATCGCAGTGACGATAAACGACTTTCGCGCTGGTGCCTTATATAGAAGGAACGGGACGGACCAACCGACCATCTCATAATACGCAAAGCGAGCGACTTTAAACCTAGATAAGGCGGCTTACAACTTACTGCCACAACTGTGCGAAGGTTATAATAGAATAGCCTTGACTCCTGTAAGACGCAAGAAAAGGTGGGGGGGGGGGTTCGCTCGGAGTAAGGAAGCTACAGTTTGGTAGTTTTACAGCATCCACATCGGGTGCCTTCGAGCTAAGCCTACATGACGGCGTAATGTTCTTACGGCGAGAGACAAATTGTTACAAAACGCAATCTCGGTAAAGGCTAAAAAACAGCAGGGGATTTATTTTGTTCATTACTGCACGGCCCACCGGCGGCATAAAGCGTGTAATGTGAATGCTGCGTCAGGGCTGCCATCTGAAGGGACGGAAGGCACTGGATATAACCAGCAGCACAGAACGTCCAGCCACTCCGGTCGAACATCAGTGACGAACAGTAGGGCGCTGACTGGCACACCACTGTCACTGGTGCAATGCATTAAAGACTAGTCACGTACAAACTGCTACCAACATACATACACGTAATATGTCGACGTATAACCAATCATTACTTAACAACAGGCAAACATACTCCAAAAACACTTTCAAAATACTATACATCACTCGAAAGTCTATCAGCACTGAAAAAACGGACGTCAGATATTTGACTATGCTAATGCTTACTGTAATCGGCAATGCAGTTTCGCTACCATGTTGGTCCTGCTAACCTTACTTACTCACTCCACGAAGCAATCTTTCTTGAGAAAGCTAACCGGTTCTCAGCCAGTCAAGAAATTTCCCACACTTTATGGAACCCAAAGGTTAATTACCGTATTCACAAGTGCCCGTCACCTGTCCCTATCCTGAGCCCTACTAAACATGTGGAATTGAAATATGCGTTAAAAAAAAAGTCCAATCCGTGATTTTACGTTAAGTACCAAAATTCATGGTAACGCCAAAGTGTCTACAAACTGAATAAAGCCGCCAACATTCCTCACTCTGCAGCACATTAACCCAGTCCCTATCTTCCCGTCCTATTCCGTTAGGTCCCACGTTAATATTACTAATGTCACCCCCAGGCCTACACCTCCGTATTTCAAGTGGTCTCTTTCCTTAAACGTCCACCACCAAACACTGTTTTTATTATCTTCTGTCCCAGACGCGTCTCATTCCCCTCCCAGTCACACTAGCAGTAGCATTTCGCCTGCGCGCGCGCGCACGCACACACACACACAAACACTATGACGCTCCTGATTACGTATGTGTCTCCAGCTTCCCGTCACTTCCTCCAACTCAAATTCACGCGTTCTCCTTGAGATCGGAACAAAATCAGCCACGCGACGTCACGGGACGAATAGGCTGCATATTCAGAATTCTGCTGTCAGACGTGTGCATGAGAATGGAACGAAACCAAACTATAGCGTTTTCCAACTTTTACGCTGCAGACTTCAACTCAAATCGTGAGCAGTGATTTTCACCAGTTTACTGTCACGGGGTCATAACGATGAAGACGCAGGCCTACGTAACGGCCATACTGGACTGCGTCTGTGGAGGAAGCAAAGACACAAATCCCACGGATCCGATAATGTACATTCCGCGCAATACTGTTCTTACACTCAGTCACAGTCACCAACAGGATTATAAACTGCACGTAAGTTTACAAACTGCTGCACGTTCCTGCCCCGAGGTCCCTTTCTCAGGGAGCTTCAAATTCAGAGCAGTGCAAGCAACCAAAAATCGATCTGGGAAGTACAATGCGAATGTCAAGTCATCACGGTGTGCTAGGACATAGCGGACTCTTTGGACGAGGGGGTCGATATAGATGCGATTATAATAGACTTTTCCAAGGCTTTCAATTTAGTTCATTATCGGCCGCTTACGAAACTTGCGGCCTCGGGCGTGGATTCGAGGGTAGTCGTTTGTGTAAGGGAATCCCTTGTAGGTCGTACACATAGGGTAAGATTAGGAGGGCAACTATCCAAGGAAGTCAAAGTAACAGGTGTGCCGCAAGGGAGCGTTTTGGGCCCAATACTGTTTCTAGTGCACGTAAATGATATTTGGAGGAACATCGACTCGAGTATTAGACTATTCGCTGACGACTGCATAATTTATAGGAAAATCACAAATAAAAACGACATAGAAAAGTTGCAGAAGGATCTGGAAACCTTGAGGAAACGGGCGGCAGAAAATGGGATGAAAATAAATCCCGGTAAAAGTAAGGCAATAAGATTTACGAGAGCTCGGGTTAAATATCCATTGGGTTACTCTCTTGGTGACCAAAAATTCCGGAAGCGAGCAGTTGTAAATACTTAGGAATTATCTTACGAAGCGATATAAACTGGGTGGACCAAGTAAATTATACAGCGCAAAAAGCCTGGAAGGCACTTCACTTTGTAATGCGTGTTCTCAAAAAAGAAAATAGGAATGCAAAAAGGTTTAGCCTACACGTCATTGGTACGTCCTACTCTTGAACATGGGTCTGAATGCTGGGACCCATGCAGAGGAGGACACAGAAATGCGTTAGACCGAGTACAGAAGAAAGCTGCTCAATTTACAAATCATACGAAGGATTCTGACTGGGAAACCTTGACTCAACGTAGGACGATATCACGCTTATGCGTACTTTTTAAACCGTACTCTGGGGAACGGGCTTGGAAAGCTATACACGACAGGTTGCGATGGCCTTACTATATGAGTACGGTAGATCACGTTCAGAAAATTAGGGACAGGAAGGAAAGAACGGATATCGGGAAGTATTCCTTTGTAGCTAGGGTCATTAAAAACTGTAACCAACTACCCGCAGAAGCGTTAGGGACTTTCCCTCGTAAACCTATGATTTTTAGAAACAGAATTGGGAAAGCAATTATAAACGGGGTGAAATGAAAGGAAAAGAAGTGTGATGAAAATCAACTAAAAGTGCAGTGAAGTGAAGGGAAGGGAAGTGAAGTATAGTGATGTGAGGTGAAATGGAGCGGTAGGAAATTTAAATGGAATTAAGCCAAATGAAAGGGTAGTGAAGTGTAAATGAGTGAAGTTTAATTGAGAGGAAGTGAAGTGCCGATAAGTGGAGTGAAGCGGAGTTAAGTGTAGTTGAGTGAAGTGTAGTGAAGGTCTTAGTAAGAGGGTGTCTAACATTATTAGAAGATATATAGATCACATGAATTTGCTGCTTATATGGCGTTTTCGTTTATCACATTCATTCATGCTCTTTTGGTTCCTTTTTTTATCATTGTATATATGGTTGTATGTTTTGTATGCTTTTGTTTAATTTTGTAAATTGTATTTTTATTGTTATAGTTATGTATTCTTATTGTTACGTATGTTCTGTTCTGTATATTCTGTTTTCATCGTGCCAAATGGCACTCTTCGGCTACCCTGACAGATGGGTTTTCCGTGCTTTTTCCTCAGTTGTAAGGCAAATGTTACGGTATAACTCGCAAGGACGGGGCACGGCCCGCACTCTTCACAATTAGGCGATAATTTTTACGCGGTTAGTTGATCGTAATTTTAGTTCGACCAACCTGGGTTCAAATCCCACAAAACCTTCCAACCAAAGTTGTTAATTTGTTGCTCTATGTATTGTTTCTGTGTAAATGTGTACTGTACTACTGCCACCGGGTGTCAACCTACTTACAGTTAACAAATATATCAATATCAAATATTAAGATTTTGGCCTGGTACTTGTCATACTTAGTATAAATGTCATTAGCGCTGTAATTTTGTACTTACCATTTTCCACATTTTATAATTTTAATATTTTTAAAAATCTGAACACTTGATATTATACTTCCCAAATCGATGCACTGGTGCTTGTACTCCTTTGTATTTGACACACCTTAAGGTTGGCGCCTTTGGGCCGAAACATGTAGCAGTTTTAAAAACGTATATACAGTTTGTAATCCAATCGTGTGCATTTATTGGTGAATGTGATTGATTCGGCAAATTCCACGGGTTTCCTGTTACATTTTGCAACAGACGTATACCGAGTGGAATGATGTAGAATTAACGAGGATTAGAGACTTGTGCTTCAGGTTACCAGCCGTCTTGACCGTCGGTGTCATTAGCAAATGTCGCGGCTATGTGGGCAGTAGTCCTGCTTTACTGAAATCTCGGTATCCTGACTAAGGCGATCGTTAGCTCAGTGCTCAGCACCCCCCCCCCCCCCCCCCCCCCCCCCCCCCCCCCCCCCCCCCCCCCCCCCCCCCCCCCCCCCCCCCCCCCCACACCCCCCCCCCCCACCCCACCACCCCCCC
>Ga0123357_10005063_pt1 | contig 15689 bp, 12 predicted proteins | sample TergutEmb28metaG_FD_89873 | JGI IMG/M metagenome (GOLD analysis project Ga0123357, IMG submission 89873) | Embiratermes neotenicus P4 segment gut microbial communities from Petit-Saut dam, French Guiana - Emb289 P4 | ecosystem: Host-associated > Arthropoda: Insects > Digestive system > Gut ... | reverse complement strand
CTTCCCGTCTTCGAGAATCTGACGTTGCGGGAGATTGGCGTGGCCCGCTGCGACCAGTTCATCAAGCAACTGGCCAAGAAGAGCTACAACCGGGCAAGGCAGGCCAAGGTCGTGCTGCGGCTCGTCTTCGGTCTGGCGGTGCGCCACGAGATCATCCCGCGCAACCCGATGGACGGCATCGCCCGGCTGCACAAGCCGCCGCACACGCCGGACGCCCTGACCCCGGCGGAGGTGAACGCGATCCGTCTGGCCGTGCGTTTCTGGGAGACCGGACTGTCGGCGTCTGGGCCGAAACCGGACGGGCAACTCTCGGCGGTCATCGAGGTGATGTTGGGCACGTCGGCGCGCATCGGCGAGGCGTTGGCGATTCGCCGCCGGGATGTGGACGTGACGAGTGCGCAGCCGTCGGTGTCGATCCGGGGCACGATTGTCACTCCGCGTGGTGAGGCTCCGTATCGGCAGGATCATCCGAAGACGGCGAAGTCACGCCGGACGGTCGCTGTCCCGTCATTCACTGCCGAGGCGCTGCGGCTGAGGTTGGCGACGATGGATGATCTGTCGCTGGACGCGCTGATCTTCCACAGCCGCAACGGGACGGCGTTGACGATGAACAACGTTCGCCGTCAGTTGCGACACGTCCTGGACTTGGCAGGAATCGAGGGTGTCACGCCGCACAGTTTCCGGCGGACGGTGGCGACGGCAGTCAACGACAGCGCCAACGTCGATCTGGCCGCCGAGTTGCTTGGTCACACCGACACGAAGATCACCATCCAGCACTACATCCGGCGCAACGAGATGGTCAACCCAGCCACCGCAGACATTCTGGAGAAGGCGTTCGCACCTGACCTGTGACCAGGGAGTCACGAAATGATGTTGGATCTTGATTTGGATTCGTCGGCACCGCTCGGCGAGTCTTACGGAGACCGCCGTTAGCGGCTCCGGAAATTTTCCGGCACCGCACGCCAACCGAAGGTGGGTGGCATGGGGTCGCTAACTTAGCGATGCCGCAGTCATGGTGTCGGAAACTTTCCGACGCCACTCGGCAAGGCCACCATTTCGGACTGTCGGCCCGGTTCCGTTAATTTAGCGGCACCGACAGCGCAGTCAAGCGGGGTCGGCAATTCGCCGATGCCAGTGGTGGAGAATTCCCACCGCCGTTGGTCGCCGTACGGTCTGGGGAAATTTCCCACACCCCACGTCGGCTACCAGCAGGCGTCCAGCGGAGCAACAAGGATACCCGACTGAATCCGGAACGCAAGTCGTACCAGAAGTGCGTTGCGCCAGGCGATGTCGAAGGTTTGGGCCTGTCGGCCCGCACCGCCCCTTGACCCGGCGCCTGCGGCATCAGCCGGGTGTAGTGGGTCCCGCGCGGCACGCGGCAACGTCGCCCCATCTGGGGTCTGCTGTCAGTCGGTCTCGGCAGCTACGCGCAGGGCAGGCACCCCGTCGACGAACTCGCGGATCGTCAACATCCGAGGTCACGGTGATTGGCTGCAGCAACCGGATCTGCCGGATTGACTCGCCCAGGCATGTCAGGTCACCGATGTCAGTTAGATGACGCGCGCTGACCTTGATCCGGTACAGCGGCAACAACTCGAGTTCGGAGTCAGACGCTGTTGCTGGTTCAGTGACGCTGAGCGCCAGGTACTCGTCCGGTGCCTCCTGATCATCCAGCACTGGTGGTGTCCCTGACGCCGAGCGCTCAATCTCGGGCGTCAGCGCGACGGCCCTTGTCTGCTGCCTACCGCTCAGCGTCACTTCGGTCAGTAATGCCAACTCGGGCGACGCGACGACAGTTGACGGTTCAGTGCTCATCTCAATGCTCATGACACCCAGGTGCTCAAGCAGTCCCGGACGCTGAAACTCATCGCTCCCTTGACGCCGAGCGCTCTGGCCATCCCATTCAGCAACATCATCCGACGCTACAACTCAAATCAGGATCACACGGTTGGCAGTTGTGGTTCACCCATCCGGACGCTGTTGTTTTTTTGCGCCAACAGTCGTTCCGCTGAACCTCCACTGCTAACGGTGTGACTGACCGAGAGACGGTGCCAGTCAACGTCGCTCGCCATCGAGACCCGGCGTCACGATCACGGACAGAGCCACCGAGCGTCAGGCGGATCGAGTGTCACACTGACTTCTCAGAAGTCACCGTCGAACTTTTTGGACCGTGACGGGCAGCCCACTAAGCTCACGCGGCTCACCCGGGGGCGCTTTCCGCTGGGAATGGGATCACACACAGTCCGCGATATCCGAGCGGGTCGGTTCATCGTAGGCTTGAGTCATGCCATCGTCTCGCCACACAGCCTTGGGCACCGGGATCCGCCGGAATGTCGTTCCGTTCGCCGAACTTACCGGGGCGGATTTGCGCCTTGACTGTGTTTACGAGGGAGGCACAAAGGGAAATGCCGCCGATGATGTCATCGGCAAGCTACTTCCCGTTGGAAACCAGGGAGGCTTCCGAGTGCGGGGAAGCATCGCTCAGGGCAAAGTCAGCCTCATTGTGCTGTACACCTCTGGAATAGAGCGCGATTGGCCGGACATTCTTGACCCGACCACTGGCGACTTCACCTACTACGGCGACAACCGCACAGCAGGTGCAGACCTCCACGAGACACCACGGCGAGGCAACCAACTGTTGCGGGTAATCTTCGCGGCTTCTAGAGGTAGCCTGACCGACAGACAAGCAGTTCCGCCAGTCTTCTTGTTCCAGAACGTTGGAGGAAGAAACGTCGCCTTTTGTGGTTTACTTGCCCCTGGGTCGCCGCGGCTGAGTGGTGACGAAGAACTGGTCGCGCTCTGGCGAACCACAGGCAACCGTCGCTTTCAGAACTATCGAGCACACTTCACAGTTCTACAGAACCAGTGGTGTCAAGAAGCTGGATCAACGAAGTCCTGTCCGGCTCTGCTCTAGGCCCGTCGAGCCCTCCCGAATGGAGAGCATGGGTTGAGAGCCGAACCTACATAGCACTTGAGGCACCACGAACCGCAACTACGCGCACCAAAGCCGAGCAGCTACCTGCCCCGGATGACATGTGGATGATGGAAACCGTCCATCGGCATTTTCGGGAGGCTCCAACTCGGTTTGAGCAGTTCGCGGCAGATATGTGGCAGGCGTTCGATTCTCACGTTGCATCGATCGATGTGACCAGGCCAAGTCGCGATGGTGGACGCGACGCGCTCGGCGAATATCGACTTGGGCCAGCAACTGACCCAATACGACTGAACTTCGCACTTGAAGCCAAGTGCTACGCGCCAGACGGCGGAGGGTTGGGCGTGAAAGCGGTCAGTCGGCTGATATCTAGAATCAAGCACCGCGAGTTTGGCGTGTTTGTCACAACCGCCTTCATCTCCGCACAGGCATATCAGGAGGTTCGGGAAGACGGACATCCGATTGTCTTCCTGACAGGACGTGACCTCGTCGACATCATTCGCAGGATCGGCATTGCGACGCCTGGCGAGTTGGCACGTTACCTTGATGGCAAGTACCCGGTATCCAACGGCCTCACTTCCGTGGTGACGAATTCGAAGGCTACGGGATAAGCAGAGAGTAACCAGAAATGACGATCCAGACAATCTCGATACCGCCCGGGGAGTTGTCTGCGCTACGACTTGCGATGCGGGATGTTCAGGTCTCGACACGCGTTTCCCAGCAATATACAAGCCGGACATCTGATCCAGATGATATGGAAACTCAGGAGTCGACGCTCAGGCCTTGGGCTGAACGAGAGGTCAGGGCTGCCACCGCTATCTGCTCCACGCCGGTGGACATGCGGGCCGATCCGCTCACTGGGCACCTAAAATGTAGGTGTGCCGTTGCCGATGCAGTCCAAAGCCCGAGACGCCACACGCTGCGCGGTCCCCGCTAGACTCCCAAGAATCGTGAGCCTGTTCTCGGGTGCCGGCGGCCTTGATCTGGGGTTCGCTGACGCTGGCTACGAAGTCGTCTTTGCCGTTGACTCTGACCAGTGGGCCGTCGAAACTCACAAGCAAGCGTTCCCCGGCACCTGCACCATCCAGGCAGACCTCGTCAAGCTCGGCGTAGAGGGGCTGATCGAACGGATCCGCCCTCTGCTGAACCATGGGGAGAAGATCGGTGTGATCGGCGGCCCGCCATGCCAAGGTTTTTCGCGGTCGAACGTAAATGCCACGCCAAATGATCCTCGCAACAAGCTTCCAATGCTTTATCTCCAGATCGTCGAGGCATTGCAAGCCGAGTACACGGTTGAGTTCGTCATCTTCGAAAACGTGCTTGGTATCCGCGATAGCAAACATGAGCACACTTTTGGTGGCATCCTGCGAAGACTCGAAAAGCTCGGGCTTCATCACAATGTCAACGAGTTCGACGCCCACGACTTTGGTGTCGCCCAGCACCGTCGCCGCGTCATCATCTCTGCGTTCCACTCAGATGAGGCGCGCCAGGCGTTTTTGCCCACACGACAGATAGTGGGTAAGGATACCGTTGGTGAGGTCATCGGTTCTCTGCCTGAGCCGTCGTATTTCGCACGCGGCCTGGCTTCGAACGGCTATCATCCGAACCACTGGACGATGCAGCCAAGGTCACCTCGCTTTGCCAACCCAGACGAGTATCGGAGCGATGGCCGCAGCTTCCGGCGCCTGAAACTGGACGAACCCAGCCCCACCGTTGCATACGGCCACCGCGAAATCCATGTGCACCCTAATGGCAGGAGGCGCCTAAGCGTTTACGAAGCGATGCTGCTGCAAGGATTTCCAGACGATTACGTGTTGTGCGGACCATTCTCCGCTCAGGTGCAGCAAGTATCGAATGCTGTGCCGCCGCCTCTTGCGTTTGCATTAGCGCACGCCGTCGACTGTGCGTTGCGAGGAACATCGGAGTAGACGAATGCTGAGGCTAGCGGAAACGGAATCTGGGCCATTCGTCGATACGCCGTGGGCAGATGGGCTTTTCGACCTTGGGGCAAGAGCCAACCAATACATAAACAGCCCAGATCGTATTGCTCCTGACGACCAGCTCTTTATCGCTATCACCGTTCCAGTGCGGGATATGGCGGCCTCATTGATAGCCGCTGGGTGGATGATGACAGCGCCCGTCAGGACCTCATCAACAGAGTGGCGATCGGTCCTTGCGCACACTGAGCATGGGATTCTTCTTCGAATGATAACAAACAGGTTCGTGATTCTGGACAGGTATCTCGGGTTCGATGGGGAGAGACTCAGCCTCGGTGGCGTGTTTGGTGCGGATGCCGTTCGTGCCGTCTCGAGAGTCACGGCAGATATCGAACACCCCTGTTCTCGGATGAAAGCTCCACCAGCGCCGCCGTTCGGACGACCACGTGTGAAGACCCAGGACGAGTGGGTAAGGTTTTTGTGTTCGCCACCCGAAGGTCTGGCGGTGGTTGGTTCGAAGGCAGCGCTCTTGAGTGATCTTGCCGTAAGGGTTGGCGTGGAGGGTCAGTCGACGCACGCCTTGCACCTCGGGGATATCGTGCTTCCGCGAGTCGGAAATGTCGCGACATGGGCGACCGAACTCATCTCACCACCAAGCCTGCCAGACGACCCAGAAGACGCCCCAACCTTTGCGGCAGCGATCCTAGACGGTGCGCCAGCGATCAAAGCTGCGGACCAGATCGACGCGCCGCTTCTAATTGCGGTGGTCGACCGCAGCGTCATGGACGACACAGCGTCAGAGCTGGTCGTCCAGCGGCGGAACACCCGAGGAGTGGCCATACGTCCGGATATTGATCTCGGATGGATGCCGCCGCCTGGTATTGAAGTAGCTGCGTTCAGGACAAGACGATGACCGACCTCTCGTGGGTAGGTGAGCGCTACCGGGTCGCCAGTGAGCTTCTCAAGTGGCGGGTTGAGATCTGGCCAGTCGGTGATCCATTGGGGTGCGGGTTTGATCAAGCTCTGCGCAAAATCATGCTCGCATCACCAGATATCACAGAGACGTGCAGTGAGCTCATCTCCGCAGCGAAGGCACTCCGATGGAGACTTCTAACTAGCCCAGAGCCCTGGCGAGACGGCGGCTATCTTTGCAGAACCTTGGATGGGCTGGAGCAACAAGCGAGGCATCTGCGTGGGGCGATCGGAGCTGACACTGACGCAGCAATAGCCAACCTGGTCGATGTAGCACGGAGACTTGCCGGAGAGCCACCCGTCGTGATTGACGCGCTTCTCACGGCCATTCGGGAGGTGGACCCATCCAAGTGCGTGGCTGTCGTTGTGAACCGGGACACAGCGCAACGTATTTCCAGTTGGCTGGCCCCCCAGGGAACAAACACGCTGACCGCAGGCGAACTTGCGAACTATTCCGACGAACTCGAGCAGGTCTACGTTGTCGGCCCTCCACGGTTCTTTCCCGCCACAATTGTCGAGTCACCCGCAACGACAGACATGGCGTTCCTGTTTCCCGAATGGTGTGGGGATAGGAGCCTTAAGCTCGCGCCATTATCTGCATATTCTCAAGGCGCATCAAAGATAAGGGCACTAGTACGTCCCGTTAACCCCTCGATGGCTGAAATGCAACCTGTGGACCAGCAAGCAGCCGAAATCGACATGGAGCCAACCCCGCCCTGGCCAGTCCACACCGATCCCGATCATCCGCCGCGTCCACAGGAGGCACTCGCTCGACGCGTGTACCTGTCTGGGGGCTACCTCATGTTCCTGGATGACGGTGAACGCATCAGGACAATCGACCCAGCTCAGCCACCAGAAGAGCGTCTGGGAAGCATGCCGACGGCAGGCGTTCAACCGGGTACCTACTTGCTGCTGCGGACCGGCGAAAACGAGCGAGGGACACTCCACAGGGCTGCGTTGAGCAGTTTCCCGGCAAAGAAATCTCGGCAGATCACCCAATCTCAGGCTGCTTGGAAAGCACTGCTCAGTGAGCGCTTACATGGTCTGGACATGAATGACTGCCTCGAAACGCTTCGCGATATGGGGATAAAGGCAGCAAGCCGGGTTGGCGTGTGGGCCGATCCGTCGGTTGATCGACCGCAACGCAATGCAGATTTCTCCTTGCTCCTGAATTGGCTAGGACTCGACGAGCAGCCCACCTTCTCTTTGGCAACCGAGCTACGACGCAAACGCCAGCAACTTGGCTATGCAATGCGTCTGGAGCTTGAAAAGGCGCTGTCGGAGTCCGACCTAGAGGTTCTCGTGGCAAGAGGCCATTCTGAGGTTCCGGCAACGAACCCGCTGTTTCGCGGAATGATCGCGGCACGCGTCTTGGCGATATCGCCGTGGCGCGAGATCGTCCCAATGCAGCAGACTCGAGTCCTGTTTGAAGACCATGAAGGCGGTGGGCAATGGCTCGAATGATACCGGCCTATTGCCCGCCCGCGGCTCCGCCTGGCGAACAGGCGGTGTACCGCGCGTTGGCGTCGGCGGATGGCACCGCTAAGTGGATTGTTCTGCACTCCCTGGCTTTGGCGGAGCATGTACGCCAGGTCGAGGGCGAGGCAGACTTCGTCGTCATCGCGCCTGGCAGAGGACTGCTTGTCATCGAAGTGAAGTCACACCGCACGGTAAGCCGGGATGACGATGGCACATGGCATCTGGGTGTCCAACCGCCGACCACGCGCAGCCCATTCCAACAGGCTGATGAAGCCATGCACAGCATCCTGAATTACTTGCAAGCCCACTCTGTGGACATGAGGCAAGTGCCGACGCTTCATGCGGTCTGGTTCACGCATGTGCGCGTGAAGCGCGAACTTCCGCCCACTCCCGAGTGGCACTCTTGGCAGCTTCTTGACATGACCGATCTCGCCAACGTCACGAAATCTCTCGACAATGTCTTTGTTGCTGGATTACAGCACCTTTCGTCCAAATACCACGCTTGGAAGTCACCGGCATCGCTGACCAGCCAGCAGGCATTGGTCATCTCCCGCGCGCTCCGTCCTCGGTTTGAGGTCGCCTCTTTGAACGCCGACATGCGCCGCGCGCGGACACAAGAACTTGTCCACTTCATCGATGAGCAGTACGAGGCACTGGACGCCATGGAAGGCAATCGGTCTGCGCTCTTCACTGGCCCGGCGGGTTCGGGCAAGACACTTCTGGCGATGGAAGCGGCAGCGCGCGAGCTGTCCAAATACAAATCGGGTCGCCTACTCTGCTTCAACCGCCTTCTTGGTCAACAGCTACAGAGGGAGATGGCTGCCAAGCAAGGACTGGTAGTTGGCACACTTCATCAGGAGCTTCTCCGTATTGCTGCCATCGCGCCCAGGGACGAGGCAGATTCCGACTTCTGGCAAAGAACCCTCCCAGACCTTGCCGTCGAAGCATTGCTCGACCGCCCTACAGAGGCCGCGGACTTCCTGATCGTCGACGAAGCCCAAGACATCGCCAGACCAAGCTATCTCGACGTACTTGATCTGCTCGTGGATGGTGGCCTCAAGAGCGGAAGAGTTCTCATGTTTGGCGACTTCGAGCGACAAGCCTTATTTAGCGTCGGTGACAATCGACAGTTGCTGCACGCGAGAACTCCTGGCCTTTCGACATTTCGACTCGTCGCCAACTGCCGAAACTTGCCTCGTATCGGGTTCGCGGTCAACCAGATGAGTCAACTCGATCCCGGCTACACCCGCTATCGACGACAAGATGACGGAGTTGACCCGACATTCTTGACCTACAAACGTGGGGATGATCAGTCGCCATCGGTGGTGCGTGCCATCAGGGACTTACAAGCAGAGGGTTTCCGCCTTGAGGACATCGTGGTTTTGAGCCCGCTGCGCCAAAGTTCTGCGGCCGAAACGACCACCAGTGCTTGGCTGCGACAGGTTCTGGTGTCGGCGGACACATCGATCCATCCGGGGAAAGTCGCCTACTCGACTGTTCAGGCGTTCAAGGGCCTCGAAGCCCCTGCGGTGGTGTTCACTGATCTCGACTCTGCGTCAGTCCCGAATTTCGCATCTGTCCTCTATGTCGGCATCACCCGAGCCACCGATAGGTTGACCGCCATTGCCGAGCAAAACACCCTCAAGTCAATGATTGGAGGCACGCCATGAGCGGAGTGGAAGCCCGCGCGATGGTGGAAGCAGCGGTTCGTCGCGAGCTTTTCGGTCCGCTCCCGGCCGAGGAGCCGCAAGGGAAACCATTGGACTGTTCTGACTTGGTCATTCACTTCGGGACGAAGGAAGAGTCCTATGGGCGCTTCTACGATAGGGAGACCGGGCAGGAAGTGCTTACAAGTGGCGATCCTCTGCACCGCTACGGCGTCGGCGTGCTCTATCCTGGGGCCTCACTCGCCACGAGCGGGTCCAAAAGTGACCCCACCTCAGGCGGCACCTTTGATGCTGGTACTCCAATACCGGGACTTTCCAGCCATGAGGATGACCCCCTCGAGCCCCCTCCCATCCTGAGCGGTTCTCTCCATGACGATATTGCCGACTCCGACGATTTCGACCTTACCGATGCAAACAAGTTCAAACCGTCAGCAATGGCCGTGTCTTTCAAGTGCAGGACGACTGGCACATTGGGTGGCCTCAGACTCGTGGTTAGTGGGGCGTACTACGACAAGCTTGCGGTCTATCTTCCTGCGTACACAAAGCCGTTCGACTGGTGGGTTCGGCGGCCATTCGATCTGGAGGGGGTGGTCGATAGCGCCACCATACTGACAGACCGTCGTCTCGTGACTGTTGCCGTGACCCCAGCAACCGATAATAGGACACCAAGAATCACACCTTCGATCCAGGTGTTCACGCGACCCGTGCCGGGGGAGTCAGATCAGTCCTTCAAGCTTCTGACCGTCTCCGCGAAGAATGCCACGCTAGGCAGTGGTGCAGACAATGCACTCTTCCAAATGAGGTTTTCCGTCGAAGCAGTGGGAGATACCACAATCGAGCCCTACCCCGAAGAGGGCCAGGGCGTCCGCGATCAAGAGGAACAATCGTTGGATCTGCTGTACAGGAAACGCCTCACGTATGCCATCGGCCATGGTTGCGCGGCCACGTGGAATGACCATGAGACTGTCGTCTCTTCTGTTGTGGCAGAGCCAATGCCTGTGTACGAAGTGCCCAGCCTGACACCTGATGTCTTCGTCCAGAGTGAGTCCGGAACGAAGGAGTCTGTCACCGTCAGCATGCGTGACTTGGCCCTCGGCTCTCCGGAAGGTGACCGGCAGGTTGAGCTTGTGCTTGGCCTCTATGAGCAGTGGATCAAAGAGCGGCAGCAAGAGGCAGATGGCCTGGCCCAGGCATACCAGCCCGCAGCCAATCGGCATCTTGACCGATGCCGTGACGCGCTCGTACGGATGCGCGCGGGCTGGGCGAAGGTCGTCGCGAACCCAGGATCGGTCGCGGCACGAGCCTTTCGATGGACGAATGAGGCAATGCTTTACCAGCAGCTACGCTCCTCGACGCTCGGCCTCCGCCCAGTGCGCAGGAGAAAGGACGACACGCTGGAGGTGGTAGGCGACCACCCGGTATTAGCCCCACTCGAAACTATCGTGGTGCCCCCAGAACGTGGCAACTGGCGGCCTTTCCAGATTGCCTTCATCCTGGCGACACTTCCAGAGATTGTCGATCGATCCGACCCCCATCGATCCATCGTCGATTTGATTTTCTTCCCAACGGGTGGCGGGAAGACAGAGGCGTACCTCGGTGCGTCGGCGCTCAGCTTGCTTGCCCGCCGACTTCGAGATCCAAACGACGCCGGCACGGATACACTGATGCGCTACACGTTGCGCCTGCTGACAACACAGCAATTCCAGCGAGCTGCATCGCTTGTATGCGTTCTCGAAGATATCCGTTCAAGAAACGCGGATGTTCTCGGCGAGAATCGTTTCGGCATTGGTGTGTGGCTGGGAGGCACATCAACTCCCAACAGGTGGACACAGGCAATAGCTGCTCTGAATGAAATGGAACGCCACTTCAATGCCCAGAACAAGTTCCTGCTCCTGCGGTGCCCCTGGTGTGGGGCCCAGATGGGACCCCAGAAACGCCCAAACTCAAAGTCCGGCATCGATGTTGTCGGTTATCAGAAGGTTGGCAAGAAGGTAATACTGCGGTGTGTTGACCCCAAGTGTCGCTTTAGCGGTCGAGGTGGGCTTCCTGTCCATGTGGTCGACGAGGACATCTACGACGCGCGCCCATCGATCATCATCGGTACTGTTGACAAGTTCGCGATGCTCGCTTGGGTACCAAAGGCGCACACGCTGTTCGGATTGGGGGCAGATGGAAAGAGGCAATTCTCTCCACCAGGTTTGATCATCCAGGATGAGCTGCATCTCATCTCAGGGCCACTCGGCTCAATGGTGGGGATCTATGAGCCGATCATCAACGACTTGTGTACAGACAAACGAAGAAGCGCACCTACAGTGCCGAAGATCATCGCATCGACGGCAACCGCCCGGCGATACGAAGATCAGATACTGTCGCTGTTCGGGCGAGGTGAGGGACAAGTCACAATCTTCCCGCCACATGGCCTCGAAGAAGGGCGATCATTCTTTGCTGAGCCTCAGGAAACGGAAGACGATGCGCAAGCTCCTGGACGCCGGTACCTGGGCGTCTTTAGCGCCTCGCTTGGCTCAATGCAGACAGTGCAAGTCCGAGTCGCAGCGTCAACCCTACAAGTTGCCCGCGACATCCCTGAAGAGGATCGCGACGGGTACTGGACGAATCTGAACTTCTTGAATAGCCTTCGGGAGCTTGGTAACACAGTGTCATTGCTCCAGTCCGACGTGCCCGACTATCTCACGGGTCTTCGCCGCCGCGATGGTCTCACCGATCCGCGATGGCCGCGCAACCCCATGGAACTCACCAGCCGAAGGCGCAATGATGAGATACCGAAGGCAATCGAACAACTCCAGGTTCCTTTCACTGACCCCCAGTGTGTGGATATCTGCCTGGCGTCAAACATCATTGAGGTCGGCATCGATATTGACCGACTCGGATTGATGACAATCATCGGGCAACCGAAAACCACAGCCCAATACATCCAAGTCAGTGGCCGCGTAGGCCGCCAGCCTTCTGTGTCTCCCGGCTTGGTGATCACAATCTACGGAGCTGCCAAGCCGCGCGACAGGAGCCACTTTGAACGTTTCCAGACCTATCATCAGAGACTTTATGCGCAAGTCGAACCCACGTCGGTGACGCCCTTCGCGCAACCAGTGCTCAGACGCGCGCTGCACGCTGCCATCGTGGCTGGAATCCGTCAGTCGTCAAATGAGTCGCTAGAACCGAATCCGTTCCCTGGGGCTGAGTTTGATGCGGCGGCCCTCTTGCTGCAGGAGCGAGCGGCCGCAACCGATTTTGGGACGGTGTCCGATGTCAGTGACGAAATCAGACGCCGGAAACAGCAATGGAGAAGCTGGCAGCGTACCAACTGGTCGGCGAATGCTTTCGATGGTGATCCCGAACAAGGGCTCATGCGTTTTGCTGGTACGTTGCCCGCACTCAACCCGCAGGCCACCATCTGGGACGTACCGACGAGCATGCGCAATGTAGATGCTGAATGCAGCCTCCAAATCAGCCTTGCCTACGCCCAAGAAGATGGGGCGCAAGCCGAAGGAGGCGACGAATGATAACCGGAAGCATCCGCCGTGCCCAGCTGGTTAGCCCCTTCGGGGTAGGTGCCATGAGCGTTCTGGTAGACGGCACATCTGTCATCACTGCGGGCCTGGACCATTGGTACCCCAAGCCAGGAGAGGACGCGGACTTCTCTCTTGACGAATTCGTGGTGCATGACTGGCGACTGGAAGAACGTCTCATGGTCGGCTCATTCCGTCTGCCCCCTGATTATCGGGCGGGCCACAGCGACGATGATCGCAACCGAGGGCTTCATGTGCCGGTTCTCCGTTTCCCCCGCTGGCATTTCTGCATTTACTGCAAACGACTGAGGTTCGAACCGCTAACCATGCGTCAGCCGGTTTTGTGTCCGGATGACAAGCACAAGGACGCGAAGAGACCGCCGCGGATGTCACAGGTACCATTCGTAGCTATTTGTTCTCACGGACACATCGACGACTTCCCGTTCCGCGAATGGGTGCACCGTACATCGACGCCCACCTGCCAGGGTGTGTTGAGACTTACGTCGCGTGGCGGCGGCAGTCTCGAAGGCCAAGTTGTGATCTGTGATGACTGCCACATGGAGAGATCGCTGCAAGGCGTGATGGATGCCCGAATCGATGCGAAAGATCGCTCGGAACACACCACGTTGACCGATCGTCTTTCGTCTGACGGAAGTCCATTCTTTTGCACCGGGGCCCGGCCATGGTTGCAGGAAGAAGGCGGGTCGTGTGGCGAGTCCCTGCGCGGCGCCCTCCGGGCGGCGGGAAACGTGTATTTTCCGACAGTCGAGTCATCGATTTACTTGCCCCGAAAGATCGGCGCTGTGAGCGAAGAACTGCATGACTTGTTCCGTCAAGCAAACGTGAGCACGGGCCTCACCATGCTGCATGCCCTGGAGGAATCAGGCGTCGTTGTTTCGGCGGATGTGATACGGAATGCCAACCGTGAGCTGCTCAGTCCATTTGGTGACCAAGAGCTGCTTGATGCCTACGCGGACCGATTCGGAGGAGATGTTCCGCCGACATCTTCCCATATGGACATGGAAACTTTGACGGCCAACGAGGAGTGGCGGCTTCCCGAGTTCGAATTGCTTCGCGAAACACCGACAGATGAGTTGCTTTGCGCGATTGACCCTGGTCTCCCAATGCCCTTGGCTAATCACTTGGACCGAGCCCGACAGGTGACGGGCCTGCGGGAAACTCGGACCTTGCGCGGCTTCACGAGGGTCAGGGACAGCTCTTTGCGACTCAGCGAAGGGAAGGCTCTCCTGCGGCGTCGTCCGTTCCATTCGAGCAAGGATGACTGGTTGCCCGCCTACGTTGTGAAGGGAGAAGGCATTTACCTGGAACTCGGCACGTCTAGGCTGACAGCCTGGGAGACTCGCGCTGACGTCATCCAGCGAGCGGCGCTTATCAACGATCGGTACCGCACCGTCGTATCAGCGCGCGGCATGCCGCAGCGTCAGATCACCCCGAGATTCGTTCTTCTGCACACCCTCGCGCATCTCCTCATCAACCAGCTTGTGTTCACTTGCGGGTACAGCTCAGCATCGCTTCGCGAGCGCCTGTACGTCTCCAACGTTCACGGCAAGGAAATGGCTGGCCTCCTGATTTATACAGCCGCCGGCGATTCGGAGGGCACGCTGGGCGGCCTGGTTCGGATGGCAACGCAAGAACACCTCTCCAATGTCTTTGACAGCGCAATCAACGCTGCGCGATGGTGTTCCACTGACCCCGTGTGCATGGATGCGGGTGAGAAAGGCCAAGGCCCTGACTCGTGCAATCTGGCGGCTTGCCATGGGTGTGCATTGTTGCCTGAAACGGCGTGCGAGGAGTTCAACCGTTTCCTAGACCGTGGGCTTGTGATCGGCACCTTCGACCGACCCGACCTCGGCTACTTCTCGGATTACGGGGTCTAGCTGTGAGGGCAAACAGCCTAGGTGGTTCTCGACCTCGCCAACTCACTGGCAGGTGCATTTACTGTGGGCGACCGGGTGAAACGAAAGAGCATGTTCCACCTCGCGCGCTGCTTGATAAGCCATATCCCGACGCGCCTCCTGTAGTCGCTGCATGTCAGCAGTGCAATGGCGGATACAGCAAGGATGAAGAGTACGTCGCGTGCGTCCTCGAAGCCGTGGTGTGTGGATCTGCCAGGCCAGGGGATCAACGGCGGGATTCGGTCCGGAATGCCTTGAGGCATAGCCCGAAGCTTCAACACCTCATTGACAGTGCGCAAGAGGCCACTCTCTTCGGGCCGCCAGTCTGGAGACCGGACAAAGCGCGTCTTGACAGAGTCTTCGCGAAGATCGCCCGAGGCCACATCGCTTTTCACACTGGGTGGCACATTCAGTACGACACGAAGCCCGATATTTGGTTTGGCCCGGATGAACTGACGGAGGGTTTGGTGCCTGGCGTTCGGCTACTCCTGGACGTTGGGACTCCGGGGCTCACGGCAGCGCTCCTGTATCCAGATTCAAGGAAGCGGTGGAGGCCAAACGACGCCGGGCGGATATGTGTCCAGAAAGAACGCTATGAGTACGAATATGCCCCACCCTGCTCTGTCGAGATGCTCATCGAAGACTACCTTCATGTCGCCGTGTCCTGGGATGAGTCAGACGTGATAGGGATCGACAGTGACCATGAGTGGTTCGAGTGGTCCTGGGACGATGATGAAGCCGCGCTTGCTCTAGAAAAGGCGCCGCGTCAACCAAACTGATCTGCGTTGGGTGCCGGGTCATTGGCCATTGCCGGTGCATTCGCGGTCCACATACAGTTCATAACAGGTTGGGTGGCAAGCACTGATGTCGGAAGGTTAGCCAATTACCTAACGCTTCCGTTATACTTTTGGCATGGCTGATGATCGGTTGGCGCGGGACGTGCTGTGGGATGTCGCCGAGACCCAACATGGGTTCGTGACCGCCCAGCAGGCCGCCGAGGCGGGAGTGAGCAACCAGGCGTTGCTCATGTTGGCGCGCCGTGGCACGGTGAAGCGGGCGGCCTTCGGAGTCTACCGGTTCCCGCAGTATCCGGTCAGCCAGTATGACCAGTTCATGCTGGCCGTGTTGTGGACCCGCGCTGATGAGGCGTGTCTGAGCCATGAGACGGCGCTGGCTGCCTACGAGATCAGCGACATCAACCCGAACGTCATCCACATCACCGTCGGCAAGCAGCGCCGTCTGCGCCGTGCCAACCCGGACGG
>Ga0123357_10005062_pt1 | contig 15690 bp, 14 predicted proteins | sample TergutEmb28metaG_FD_89873 | JGI IMG/M metagenome (GOLD analysis project Ga0123357, IMG submission 89873) | Embiratermes neotenicus P4 segment gut microbial communities from Petit-Saut dam, French Guiana - Emb289 P4 | ecosystem: Host-associated > Arthropoda: Insects > Digestive system > Gut ... | reverse complement strand
TAGGATGGATCTCCAGGAAGTGGGATGTGGGTATATGGACTGGATTGGGCTGGCCCAGGATAGAGACAGGTGGCGGACGCTTGTGAGTGTGGTAATGAACCTTCGGGTTCCGTGAAATGCGGGCAATTTCTTGACTAGCTGCAGACCAGTTAGCTTCTCAAGAAGGACTCTGCACCATGGTGTAAGTAAGTATGTAAGTAGTTAATTTTTAATTTTTCAATAGCCATTTTCCTATTCCTACCCTTGGACTAGATGCGTTCTCAGGTACATATCTTAACAAGTTACTGATACTGTGGTGCCCAGTGATTGACAATAATTCAATCCAAGGGTTTACCAGATTAGGCATATCTCTGCCTGAAAACTGAAATAGCACTAGCTCCCAAAACACTGTGCACCTTTAAGTAATTAGATGATGGACAAAGTCCCAAAAATTAAAATTATATTGGTTAACTTCCGTTGTGCTGTGTTCTCTCTTTTGGATTTCCTGACCCTTGAAGCTGGAATGATAGTTTGTCCTGTAATGTCAGTACAGAATTACTATTCTTTGCTGCATAATATCCAGAAAAGTGCAGATCTCGCATGATGATGTGGTGATGCAGGCCTTGGTTTGGCTCTGCATGGTCAGGTTCAGAGCAATCTGGTTTGGTGCAGTTCAGTGCTTTGTATGTTAATTGAAGACAACCTTACATATTTAAGTGCCAAATTTAAGGAAGAAACCTTGTCTTTCATTTGCATAAATATGGTATAAACAAATGTAGATATTACTGAGATCTATATTTTATGTTGTAGCAATTTTTTGGAGACAAAGAAGGACTGCCCAAGACGGTAGTGACAGCCAGAAGAGACCATGTAAAACACAGACAGATGAGGCTGAAGGGAATTTGAAGATAATGGGAATGAACTCCTCTGAATATGTGAATCTTCAACAACACTGTTGTGAGCACTTAACATCTCACACAATAAGCCATTTTTCATGAATATTATGAAGTTCAATTTAATACACATATAAGTACATGTTTTGGCAGATCAATATAGGCCAAAATTCAGTTCTCCAAGTTGTTAGTCTAGACCAAATTTAATTGTAGCCTTTTGAGTGGTCTTGGAAGAGATATATGCAGATACAATGTTCAGTCAGTCAGTCAGCAGTGATATTCTTTGGACATGCTGAGAAACCTTTGCGCTCTAATCAAGCAGGAAATCTTTTAGCCACCTAAGCAACTGTTCACTTTTCAAGGATGATTCTGTCTCATGGAATTAAGTGAAGTACATAAAAGACACTTACTTTGCATTTTTGTGGATTAGTGCAGCTTCCAAAATAACTTCATCCACTGTGCCCTCCACTCTGATAGGTTTGACATAATCTCTTTTATAATATGGATCAGGATGAGAGAAGGCTGTATAGGCCACCAACACTACAGACTGGTGTGTTTCTGGACAATGCCGGGTCACTGCAACAATATCTGCATCCATCTGATCCACATATACCTGTAGTACAAGTGAATAAATGTGGCAATTTCACAACTATAGATATGTGACACAACAAGAGCAGAAACACTAACTCATTAACATATACTGTATAATTTAGATACATTATGTATTTCATTCCAAAGATACATTAAAATTACATAAAGGTGAAGGTCATTCCATGACATGCCTGTGGAGGCACAGGTGGGAGGCAGAGGTATAGTTCCAATCCATTTGTAACCTTGGCACTAGAAGGAAATAGGTGGTCAGCACCACACCCCAGATGCCTTTCCCCCAGGAAAGATCTGGTACCCGTTGTACAAAATTACAAAATACAAGTGGTACTTTTGGGAGCAAGCACACTTGTCAGGGTAACAAGTCACAGAAATAGTAACTAAGAAAAGTATATGAGTTTAATAACTATCTAGCAAGAAAATACAGCAACATTTAGACATGCTCACCTGGTTGAATCCTGCCAAACCCAGTTCAAAGTGAAGTCTATTAATAGCTCTCTTTGCCGCAATAATTCCAGAATGGAAATTCACACCAACAGAAGAGTCATCTGACCACTCAGAATATTCACGAATCTCATCAACAACGTGAATCTGTGAAGATTAATTTAAATGTGCATGCAGATACATTTTGGTTACTTTTACTGATCATTATGCTGATGCCTTGTCTTTATCATCTATAACTGTAATGAGGTATGTGCATCTTTGGTATTCTGGCATATTTCCACCACAAGAACCTCATCTTTGGGCCAAATTTTAAACATGCTGAATCCAATTGACAGTACCACAATCTATCCCACAAACTCAATTTCAATACCATGTCACAATGCCACCAAAATATATGTCTCTTGTTACTGTTAACAAAAGCAAGCAGCCTAACTGCTGCTTAATTATACCAGCAGTGCTGGATGAAGAAAGCAAGACTATTAATTATGTAATCTTCTCTGCATTTTCAATGGTTTATTTGTCATAGGCCCAGAGATTCTCCTCATTTCGTGGTCTCAACATACTCAGTTTCTGGTCTTTCTCTCAGATTATTAATCATGCAAGACAAAAAGTAAAATTCAGTTTTGTACAATTTTGCACTTATCTGTTAAATTCTTATTTAAGATAATTGGTAAGACTCAGTGGAAAGAAGATGAGATTATGACTTAACCCCTAACATCACATATCACAAAAAAACGCCTACATCCAGAGTTCAAAGGGTATGATTCCAATGTTCAACCAACATTAAAAGTCCTGATGTTTTCTCATCTGAGTGATTTTAAAATAAGGGTTTTTAATTCAGCACTAATACTCAATACAATTTCAAGACAATAACTCAGGCAGCAAGAATTATTTGAAAAATAATAGGCAACAAGCTGCATGACTCCAGACACTTCGATAAACTACTGTCCAACAGCACATATTTGACACTATGCAAAGTAATACCTATACCTATGGTAAAATATGGTAGTAATGGGGATGGAAAGAAAAGGAGGATAGGAGCAGCACAGCTGGGGCCCATAAAAAGACTCTGAGCTGAAAAAACTGCATTTACCTTACTATAAGATGACCTCCCCTCCTCACAATCTTCAGTCTTCAGGAAATTACCTATCGAAAGCACGTTTAACTTTATGTGTGATTATAAAGTGATTCCCCCAGCCCCATTTTAGACAATGAATTAGGAAAAAAATCCGTGTCTTATATTTTGGTAAATTTGGTGTACCACTCCATAAATGAAAATACTGAAATGTGTGAAAAACTTAAGAGTTATTACATACCACAGCTTTTTAATTTAATTCTTGAAGTAATTCCTGAGATTTACAAATTTATCATTACCCTGAATATTAAAAGAATAAGAATAAGTGAAGAAGTACCTGCATGAAACGTTTATGACTGAATGATTGCCCTCATTCTCAATAATATATCCTGGCATGCTTGTGAAACATATCTTAGTCTTCACTTCCCCGGTAAATGAATCAGTCATGGTGGTCCAGAACAATGGCAAAAAATATCTCTAGACCCCCATATTTGTATCTGTGGGGCCACTTGAAAAACCTGGCATATCAGCAATGTGGTTATTTAGAATGTTTATTATAAATTCAGCAACAAAAATATATGTAAGTACTTGTTCACCTATTATTTTAATATTTATGTACTGATAAATCCATCTCAGAATTGGCCCTATTTTGCATATTTCTAACTGGGAATGACTGCTAGAATGAGATTGTGATGTTACAACATTAAGTTGTGAATGACCCCCCTGTAAAGAACTAAATTGGACTAATTTTTTTTACCATGGTGCAACAGCCCTAGTGGGCCAAGGCCTCCTCATTGTTGAGAATTCATGATCACACTCAGTTACATACACCACACTCAGTAGGACTCCTCAGGATTAGTGATCAGCCCGACACAACACTCACAAGATACAAACAACCATGCCCCCAGTGGGATTCGAACCTACAATCCCAAAAAGTGAGCGGCTGCAGACCAATGCCTTGGACTGCATGGCCACTGGGATTGGAAAATTGGACTATATAAGTACCAATAAAATGAGTGAAAACAGATGGACAGATATAGCAAGAAGTTAAAAACCTGGAGGTTGGTACAAAGTAACAGCATGGAAAGAGGATAATGGGGCAATATTAGTTGCTACTGTAAGGATACATCAACTAACATGATGTGGTACGAGTTCATCATAGCCTCTGTTACTTCCTGATGCACAACAAGCCATAGATACAAGAGCAGTACTTGGCAGTAGGTCAAACACTGAGCGCTTGTCCACTGGACTTGGATTATCGTGAGTTAGATCCAAGAATAATGCGTGAGCTATGGATGGAACAAGTGGCCGGAGTGATGGCTGGAAAAATGCACCTACAGGTTCACCACCATAGCGATAAACTAACCGACCTTCTTCATGAGAGTCCCATGCAGACATTGCCTCTGCAAAAAAGTAAGCACAGAAATGGATGAAGGGTCCAGTGAATATGTGTGTGGGGGGATACACCACAGTAACTTTCCTTGCAAAGAAGTCAGTTATCATAAAACCAAGTACAGAGCACTTTTTGACTGTTGTTATGTTATTTTAAATGTGTAAAATTCCAAGACTCTTAATGTGTTTATTAACATTATACTTCCACCCAGGGGTCCACAAATTGTCCATACCCTAGGAACAACCTCAGAATTCTAAGTGCCACTGTGCAAAATGTGGTCATCTGGGTGACCTAGGCAATTGTGATTTGTGCATCTGTGCTTTCACTGTCAATCAAGAAATGTTTAATGAATGAAATATCGGATTTTCTGAACAATTTTCACTCTATGTCTATTCCCCCCCCCCCAAATACAGATATTACCTACAAAATTAAAAATATCAAATGCTTCAATTTTACAAATAGAAATCATGCAGTTTTGTACTATAGTCAATTGCATAAAAATCTAAATGTTAATCATATATTTTAAATTATACATCTCTATTATTACATTTCATTAAACTTATTTTTTAAAAAAAATCAATATTTGAGGGCCAATATAGTCATTTTAATTAAATTTCACCTCAGAAGTGCCATAATAAATAATTACATAGTTTTACAACAAAAGAAAGCAATTCTGGTTCATAGTACCTCTAATTAGTGACGATATTCCTAGCCTGTTGACAAAGATGTTGTCCTTCTGATCAGAATTGGTGAAAAGCTCAGCAACAATATACAAATCTGGACGTACTTGTCTTGCTGCATCTAAAAGGTACTGCAAGTGATGGAAATATTATATCAATGTGACACATGCACTTCCAGCTTCTTTGCATATTAATAGTATACAGTCAATGGTTTGAAATAAATCACTGTTTCATTTATGTTTCCTCTGAACAAAAGACATAAGACATGACAAGAAATAAACAAACCACAGCGCAGGAAAATTATGTCATTTACTTTCTTTCTATACAAAAATGGCTGCTAAAAATTATATGTTTACAGTTATGAACGCAAAACAACAGTGATACCCACAAGGAAATGACATGCAGGGCTAAGATATCTTACACTGTAAAAGGATAGTCCTAACTTTAAATGTGTACAGATGAAACCAAACAAGAAACTAATATTTGAACAATGTTCTCTGCATATGAACATTGGCCTGACATAATCAAGTACTGGTATACGAGTGAAAAGATCATACATGACAAAGCCTGCAGCAAGTGAATTCACATAACAAAACAATACAGGTCCCAGCCAAAGCCACAGGACCATGAACAAAATGAGGATTGATTACAACCAGTCACCAAAATTAAATAATTAGAAAAATTTTAACAAATCATTTTTTATAAAAAACATTTTATGGAATTTTAAAATAATTTTGCAAAATCTACTGCACTAAACACAATATTGTAATTTCAGGGCTAAACAAGAAATAATAATGCATTTATGTAAATTGTTGTAAGGTGTAAGATGTCACTGCCACACTGAAATTGAAATTATGTACTATAAGGTTTTTCTTTGATATACTTTTATAGTAGTTTAACGTTATGATGGCTTGGGTATAAAAGCAAAACATCTGGTGACTTATTGTACAAAGGCGTTTGTTGACCAGGAAAGAAGAGTTGTGTTGACTCAGTCATACTGAAAAACACAGCAGTATGCCACACACACTGTGATTAAACTTGATAAAGTTCCATGCATCCAGAATGCCAATGGCTGAACATGGCAGAGAAGAGGTCTCACACATAACTATGAAGTGTGTATTTCCAGCTAATGACAAAGCACATTGCTGGGCAAATAGATGATTTCTTACCTCTGCAACTGGTATTGGTGTGGAATGACAATTATCTAGTCTAATTCCATCAAACACTTGTGCAATTTGCTGAACATACTCTTGCATATACTGCCACAGGAATGGGCAGTCTTCTGGCTTGTCACCATACCTGCCACAAATTGCATATGCAGTAAATACACCTCAGATCAGGATTTTGAGGAACCTTTTTTTATTTGATTTTATTCAAGCTTCAATTTATCATAGGTACTTCCAGACAAAATAAAGATTACTTGTTACAAACTGCAGATACTTATATACTCATGATCAAAATCATAACACACAGGATATTAAACTGTTATCTGAGAAGTTAAGCTTAACTGCTTCCTTCTCATGACAGAAATATACCTTCTCATCTGAATTTCAAACAATTTACACAACAATCATATGAAGAGAAATAACATACTCAGGAACACCAGTCTTGTTAAACTATCACATTCTTATTCCAATGATGTGCTAAAAAATTTTCAACCATTAGGCATGATTTCACATTAATTTGTACTCTTTATTTTTGGGGTTAGAGAAATATTCCAGAAAATACATGTTTGCATTTAATAGGATATATGTTAGACACCAATCCCAGTGGCCATGTGGTCTAAGGTGTATGTCTGTGGCTGCTTGTCCGCTGAGATTGTGGGTTCGAATGGATGTTTGTCAATTGTGAGTGTAATATGTTGTCAGGTAGAGGTCTCTGTGATGAGCTGATTACTCATCCAGAGGAGTCCTACCAACTGTGGTGTGTCATCACATGCGATCTAGAAACCTCAAGAAGCCATGACCTGCGTCTAGTGACAGCGCCACAGGAAAAAAAAAAATACACACACACACACAGAGTTGAACTCAAGTATAATGTTATCGAATGGACCGAATAAATTGTTTCATTTTAAATGAGTGTAACTGTAAGCAAGGTGTATGTTAAAACTGAAGGAAAAATATTTCAAAACAAAAAACAGGCCTGTAGGCATACTACTGAACATTAACACTACAATCTATTTAAAACTGAAATAACAATTAAAATTTAGAAGCACTAAAAATTACTCTTCTATAATTGTAAATCTCCATACAGGTTTAAGATAAAAATACATTAATTTAAAATTAATATTTAGAAAGAACAAAAGTTGTCATGAGATGATGACCACTCAATGGGACACTGATAGTTTTGTCTTGCTTAAGCCACTTAAGTAGCATCTCACCAATGTCACTTCATTCAGGCTTTTGAAATTGCTTTATTCTTTGTTCTTTTCAGACACACTAATAATTGTGGTTCTGTTTTTCCACGTCATTGGAATCATAGACTTTATGAGACCAAATTCCTGACACACATCAGCTTTCTCTCTGCCATTTTGTAATTCTTGCATCACTAACTTTTCTTTCAGTGCTCAAGTTCAAAACCTTCCTTGTATTTGTGACTGTACCCATTTTATCATGTCTCCAGTCTCCTGTTAATTGCAGAAGTAGAAATGTAGAGGGTAACTTCACGCACAAAGTGAATTAATGTTACTTTTGACATATTCCAAGCCTGGAATTTATGTAGCTATCTGAGAGTGTAGAGGGTTTGTCTTATGAAGGGTGAGGAGTTGGTAGAATTCTCAAAATATTCTGCTTCTTGGAATATTACATTGGAATGGATGACTGGCATGCTGTTATGTCTGATGTAGGCACTCTTATGTATGTCATACTAAGGAAGGCAGAAGAATGTGTGCCTCATGGGGAATTAGTTGGTACCAATGAATGTGTAATGTTATAGCCAAGGTGTTGCACAAACTGAGGCCATTATAATTGAGATCAACTGTATATGTTAGAGAGTACAAGAGAAATTAAATAATCATACATAACAAATTATAAGACATTATTCCTTGTCTATGAATTTACAGTTAATTCACTGCAGCATGCCACATATTATAACACCTTCAACTTCACAAATCATTTTGATGTTCTACTGCTCTACCTTGCTTATTCCTGTTAATCATTTATTAGGTTACTGCACTTACTGGAGTTTGACACTATCACCCCAAGCAATGAGCTCACGTCTTAAGTATACACTGGAGCTTGGTTCAGCAAAGTTTCGTAATGGATCATCATTCATGACCCATCCATTGTGGGCCATAATGAAACGGGCATCTGATGAATACATCAACATCATGTGTTCTTCCAGACCATTGGGATTACCATAGTCTGTAAAATACCTACATAACAAACAGGGGTAAAAATGAAATGAGTCTCTTCACTTCTTATATAATTATGAACTGAATGAGAATATGAATGGTAAGCAACTTAAGATCAATGTTTATTTTGAAGTTATTCCATTTATTTTGCTTAACATTCATTTATAAACCCAAGTCAGTGCACACAAGTTACAAACATACATAAAAGTAGTCTTTTACATCCCCTACATGTTTCAGCATGTTTGTGCCAGCTCAGGGAGTTCATACACCAAATTTAAAACTTGATAAAAAAAACAGTTAATTACATCTGCACTTTTTTTTCCTCATGTTTATTGGACCGTGCATCATTGTAATATTTGAAGAATAAAAGACAAACTTGATGTCACTTACTATTTTATTTCACTTCTTATGTACTCAACATGTTTCAGACAGTAATATAGCCATCATCAGGAGCTTGCAACTGTGCCATTGAAGTACCAAGTGACTGTGCCATTGAATTACCAAATCAGTCTTTTTGTTCTCGGTTCGTTGTGTGTTGGAGATTTGGTGTGGCTGGGTTTGAGTAGTGTCCATGTTGCAGGCTTCAGCCTGCAACATGGACACTATGACCAATTTGGTAATTCAACAGCACAGTCGCAAGCTCCTGATGATGGATATATTAATGTCTGAAACATGTTGAGTACATAAGAAGTGAAATAAAATAGCAAGTGACATCAAGTTGGTCTTTTACTCTTCAATTACATCTCACTCTTCATTATATTATATTCAGAAGCTAAATTTAAGTGCAGGGTGGCTGATGTACATAAACATATTATGAGCATAAAACAATTTAGAAGTATTATATATCAATATATTGATTTTTACAGTTGTTTTGACATCTGTATTCACTGCAGCATGTTATGTAATGTAAAAGTAATAAGAACATTTTGAAGTTCCTCCCACTGCATCAATGATCAAGATGGGCTGCCATACCAAGACTCTATGATAAATGTAAACAGTTACCTTACCAGGCTTTCCTCCAAATTAAACAGAAGAAACCCCCAATTATCTGTTTTTGGTTTATTCGGTTTACAGAATAACCATATACTTGTTTTTCCTGTCTTTGTTGGGCTTTCTGAACTCATTAATGACCTACTTAACAACACTCATGATTGCTATGGTTATGCAGTGTCATATAGCAGCATGATTTTCAGTGATGAACTAGACAGGCTGTAGAAATGTTGGTAGTCTGCTTTAGGTATCGTACAAGTTGTTGCAAATAGGAACCTGGTAATAGCTCATGAGTGAAGGAATAATTGAAAAGTTGACATGTATTGTATTTAAATAAGGCTTTTTTTAAATTTTAACAAGGTTATAATCAGTTAGGTATGAACTGTAACTTAACTGATTGCAATTGATGTGTCCTGTATCAGATGTGTAACTGAAAAGGATGAAGTAATGAATTAAACTAAACCTTTAAAAATCATAATATATGTCAATGAAGACAGTCCCTTTTGGGCTGAAAATATAACCCATGATCTCTCCTAAATCTAATGCAGGTATGCAACTGTTAGGATATGAGCAAATGGATTTATTGACGGTTTATGAAACAGTGCACTGTTTTGTACACAAACATAGTTGTGAACCAAGTGTGTACTTCTTTTGCAATATTTATGTTATTTGTTTATTCCAGTATGTTTTAGGGATCCAGAAGATGTTTGTACATTCTACAGCATGCCTGGGGAGATGAGTTGAGACAAAGTGGAAATAAAAATAATTTGTCCTTGCAAATGACTCATAATCATGAAAATGATTTTTATAAAGCTAATGTAAGTAGATTTTGATGCAACAAGGCAATTATGAATAATCCATCACTTGATAATTGGTGATTCCTTTCTCCATTTTTTTCTTTGAATTAAAAACAGTACATCACACAGTGCAAGAAAGAATTATGCTTAGAATGCTTGTTGTATATCATTCCATCACCTGGGTACGAGAGGTTTCTTGGCAGAGACTTCTTTAATATGAGGGCCATCGTGCTGTACACGGAAATACCGCATACCCGCTATACAGTTTTCAACAGCAGCTAGTAGGTGATTCTGAATTTCATCAAACATTTCTTTATTCAGTTCTTCCAAATGTGACTTGAAATTTTCACCACACTGGTTTAGGCGGATCTCATCTTCAAAGCAGTCATCCCTAGATAAATACAATGAAATATTTGAGGCATGAATGAACTATGTACTGAAAACTTACATTTGAAAAGGAGGCACTTACATACATATAACACTTCCATGCTAAAGGCACATATAAAAATGTCTCCATATTCAACTGCAGAATTCATTAATTGGTGTAAGTCTGCTCAGCTGCACAGAATATTCACAAAGTTAACACATTAAACAAGTCACATCCAAATTCAAAACTACTAGTAATCTACAGTAGCTAAACTTTTGATACAGCATTTAATATCAGGAGGAATGACTGAAGGCCAGAGCCCGGTTTCTGAAAATGTACTGCTCTGGATGAAAGTAAGACTTGAATTATCAAAGAAGAATCTTTCCAAGAAATGCTTGCTGTCTCTTACTTCCCTCAGCATTAAAGTTTTTGGCTTGTATTTTTCACAGTAGTTCTCAACACTTCATTTGAAGCTTATATTCTAGTCTGTTTATAATATAACATGGGGGAACTACAGTTTCATTCAAATCTTAACAATCTGCAATAGTGTGGGAGGGAAGTAGAGCAAGTTTATTGTAATACATGAATGGTTCAACCACTGTAAGTACTGCATTTTTGTATTGTCCTTATAAGTAGGAGATGTAATAAACAATGAAATAACTATCTGCATAGAGTAGAATCCATCTCATGAAGCTGATAGTTCTTCAGTTAGTCAAGACATTTCTTGCATTTCATGAAACCCAGTGGTTCAGTACTGTTTTTATAACAGCTTTCCATGTGTTCATATCTGGAGTCAGACATAGTCAGTCCATGCCAGCCCATTCTCTTTCTTTAAGATAATTCTAAAATTATTCTCCCACCTACTCATAGTTCTTTCAAGTGGTCTCTTCCCGTCAGATTTCCCTACCTAAACCTTGTACACATTTCTCTTCTGCCTCATATATGCCACATGCCACACCCATCTCATCCATCAAAATATTATATGGTGAGGAGCAAACGTCATGAAGCTCCACAATTTTCTCCAGTTGCCTGTCACTACCTTCCCTTTCAGGCCCAAATATCTTCTCCACCATCCAATTTGCACACCCCTTGCAGCCTGTGTTCTTCCCTTAATATATTAGACCAAGTTTCATCCCCGTGTAAAACAGGAAATTTTATGGTTCTATTCATTTTGATCTTTATGTCCTCAGATAGATGGGAAAATAAAAGGTTATGGACCCAGCTATGGCACTCACCAGATCTGATCAGATTCAATCTGCTCCTGCTTTCATTATACGTATAATTTTCACTTAGTGCTACTCCCAAATACTTGAATGTTGCCACATATTCAAAGGATTTATTATGTTGTGATACTGTTCTTCATTCCATTAATGAGGCATGAACACATATTTAGTTTTCACAGTATTAGAAATAGGTCCAACTTGCTTACTTGCAAATAATAAAGTTTATGTGGTATGTTTTATAGTATTCATGTTTTCACCCAATAAATTAACATTATCAGCACTGGCCAGAAGCTGAAATGTCCCACTACATTTCAATCCCTCCTGGTTTTCTGGATACTCTTAATGGTATATTCTAAGTTCAAGTTAACAAAGAGGCAGTGCATGTATAACATAATATTGAGGCATGTGAAAGTAACCATTGTTGCTGTGGAAAAGCAGTAACTATTACACATTCTCAGTGTGTGTCTGTAGCCTTAGTTATCGAGCATGCAAAGCACATGCACCATATTATATTGCCATTTGTGGTAAAAGTGTTATGGAAAATGTGTGTTTTGACTTTCTTTGCAACTTATTGTGTGAAATATTTCTCATTCTGGGAAGAATTCAGTGAGGTACTATCATAAATATATATAGGTATTCATGTAAAGTATCCATTATTCTTGTCAGATTTTTATCAAACTTTAATTTTCTTGACAGCTTTTCTAAAAACACTGAAATATCAATTTTCATGAAAATCTGTCCAGTGGGAGCTGAGTTGTTCCATGCAGATGGACGGATGGACAGACAGACAGACATGATAAAGCTAACAGTTGCTTTTCATGATTTTTTGAACATGCCTGACAGCATATGGCAATAGAGTGTCTCCTTCTTTAGGACTATTCTGACTAGGAATAGTATCAGGCTAATGTTTACCTCTCTTAACTTTACTATATATGCCACTTATCCACATTTTAATTAACCTCAATAGTTCCATGGGTATACCAAACTCAGTGAGAATACTATAAGAAACCTCCCTACTAAATAAATTGTAGGCTTTCATGAAGTCTATAAATAGCTGATATACTGCTGCACTGTGTTCCCATTTTTTATCCAGCATGTGATGAATGCAGAATATATGATCAGTTGTTGATCTAATCCAGAGTAATTTCATCCATGTATGGAGTTAACTTTCACAGAAAAATGTTGTATAAAATTCTATATGCTGAGAACAGCGATATGTCTCAGTAGTAATGATTCTTAGTTTTATTACCTATTTCATAAATAGGTCCAATAATAGATACCTTTCACTGTTAAGGCAATTCTTCCTTATCCCAAACAGAATAACAAATAAAATAACAAACTAATGTACAGCTAAGAAGGGAGAGTATCTACTATGTAAGTGTTACTATTAATATCTTTAGTGTCATAACATGCGTATAGGTCCCTTGTTTCTTGTACTAATGAAGTTCACTCTGTATTTAGGCCTTCTTCCATAAAACACAACATGCAAAAGTAAAATCTGTTACCAAAAATGAAGGTATGACCAATAATAAGATACGAATTTATTTTCATTGTTACTTTGGTCTCTAATTTTCATTAATTAATATAACAAATATCAAAGTACAAAGTCCTTTAATTTTATGTACATTACCTGTGTGCATTATACAGCCTTAGAGCTAGTTCCATGTCAACAGTAGCTTTCAAACAACGATACTGTTTGTCTGGTATAATCTTCAGTTGTCCCATCTCCTCTGTAGTTCCTGCTATTGGAGGTAATTGTTTACGAGCCATAGAGTAGAATTCAATAACCAAGCTATCAATGTCCAGCATGTAAAGTTCTGGTATTTTCACTTGAGGTAAATAGTAGCCAAGCAGGAGTGTTCGGATGGCCTAAGAGAGTATGACATTTTGTTGAATGTTATAATTAATAAACAACACCAACACAGAGCATATAATGTGTACTTGGTTGGCTTTTTTATAAATTATAATTTGTAACATGTACACAGTAATGATGCCAAAGTACAAGTGATTATTTAAAGAATCTCTATGCAATAAAACCTCATTCACTCAAGGTACTTTGGAACATTTAATACAAAATTTGAATGAAACATGAAAATATCACCATGGACTTAACCTGCTGATTATAGCTGCTGAAACTGACATGAGCATTATACTGGACTAGTATTAAAATTTGAATTCAACAATAATGAATGACTGTCACAACAAAATATCATTAAAAATGCTACATCCTCCTGTTTGCAATTATAAATCCATCTTTTCCATGTAAGAGAGTTCATGGATATCTTAAAAAAACAAGCTCCTGTGTTGTGTCTATAGCTACAAAATGCAGTCATTCATGTCTGCATATAGTATTATTGTGAAAGACAGTATTTGTAATGCTTCAAGGGTTTGTTATGCCTTGGGCATGAAAATGATTTTCTTTTGCATATGACATAACAGAAGTGGCTATTTGTTCTGCACATGCTGTAGTGAAATAACTTTTCTTTCTGCATTTGACATTTGGAAATCGGTTGTTTTTTTTTACATACAGAAAGTTGTTGTTTCTCCTCATACCCTTTCTCTGCCTGTTTGAATTTCTTACTGCATACTGGCAGCTAGGCTGACCATGTACTTTAAAACAGGACAGGATGTTAAAGTTCAAGACTCTCCCTTCTGATGTAGTTGGTGAACCTGTTGTATTTATTTGGGCTATTCTCTTGGCCTTGTAATGATCTCCTATCCTTGAAACCTTGTCTTCCTGTCTTCACCGACACCTTTACTGATGCCAAAAACCCATTTAGCAAAGCACTTATGGATAGCTGCACTACATCCATAGTTCCAACTACTGCAAACCTAACTGCATTCAAATTTTCCATTTCCTAATCTCAGTCACGGGGTGACTACTTGACATTTTTTGAAAATACAAACAGGGCAAGCTCATCTAGCATGCCAGTTCATGCAGTCAATGACAGCAGTAACCCAGGCATTTTGGTGCTGTATATTCAAGTTTACAATATATTTTTCCCACATGCAGTCCTCGCAGTTCTTGAGTCTTGCCCAGTACAGATAGAATAGCTTTTACTCTCTACTGTACTGCTCCATAATAAGATGGTCCGCTTATATTGTACTTCTTTCCTGCATGAAATGTTCCTTCTTGAATCGGTCATATTCTGTTCAGTTCAGCACTACAAGATAATGTAGTTTGCCCACACTGTACATGTTTAGTGTTGCACAGTGTTTTAGTACTGGTGCCATATTTGTGTGAAAGTTTTCATAGATTTGACATCTACAGAAGAATATTCACCATTAATTGTCAATGACACTATGTTATGTAGCTCCTTGAACCTACATAACTGGCCAGTTTAACACTTAAATGATATCCTATAATGCAGGAATACTGTCTCGACAAGTACGGCAAAGCCATTCAAACAAGTGGTTGTCTAAGTCTGAATCTTCCCCTTAACAGTATCTGCTGCAACTTCTTTAGGTTGCAGTTCAATCACATCCTCATTCTTTAGGTGTGCTTAAAGTGCTGACTGTGAAATTCCATATGCTTCAGCATTTCCTGTTATAGTGCTTTCCATGACTATTCTGAGCCATTAACACCTGTATTTCATTTGAATTTCTTCTTGCTGACAAAATACGGTTTTCTCTTGCAAATCAAAAAGCAGAATGACCTCTCCTTCCCACTTAAGTGCTAAGTTGTGTGCTTGTGTGCTAACACCCCCCTCACAAAGAACTTTTGCTGGCACTGATCACTCTTCCCACATATTGCTCAAGGTTGGCCACTCTACACATTTTAGGAAGTTACAGGGGTGCAGAAATTAAAAAAAAAAAAAAAATTTTCACGGGGGGGGTTATTTAAATTTTAAACATTTAAAATATTCAAATAAAACCTTTTAGTATAACAAT